>AMWB02078861.1_pt1 | contig 26461 bp, 17 predicted proteins | sample 200311 | NCBI WGS metagenome assembly AMWB02 (sample SAMN02737377, study PRJNA173069) | bioreactor metagenome | biome: anode biofilm in microbial fuel cells | place: USA: California | collected 2010-12-16 | reverse complement strand
GAGATGGTCTGCAAGATCTGTAAAACTACTAAAGCCATCGCTCAGAAAACCTTAAGTAGCGGACTTACAGCTGAACTAGCTAGTCTATGTTCAACTTGTAGTCCTGAGTGTTACAACACATGGATACACATGCTAGGTGAAATAAGACGTGGTGGTAACCCACTAGAACGTAGAGTAGCTTACGCTTAACTTAATAATATTAACTATAGGAGGGTAGTGGTTCCTCCCAACCTAAAGGAAGGGGGTCTCCACCACTACAAATCGATAATGGGCATACCTTTTCTTCCTAATGGAGTAGATAAAGAATATCTAGCTAAGTTTAGCGCATTTATTAATTCAGCTATTAACGTAATGGATATATTACGTTATAATGAATTCGAGAACCTATCATCAGAAACTGTTAAAATATTCGCTGAAATAACTGATAATGATGCTATACGTAAATATAGCATCTCGAATAAGTTAGTATCATTCGGTACTGAGTTTCGAAATGAGATCGATCTTTTTATCAAATTTCGAGTAATTAATTTCATTGATCACATTATTAATGTTATTCTCGAAGATAATATTATAGACATTGAGCGAAATACTCAGATAGCACTATCACCATTAGCATTTAGATTACCATTAACTTTACAAGATCTAAGATTGATCGAATATGACATTCTTCATAAGACTGAAATATCAGATCATCTAAATCCAAAAGAGCATGGTGATCAAAGTTTAACTGATGTCGTAGTACCAGATCTGATGAGTACTATTAATAAACTCATCAATCATTATCAGCTTATCGTTAAACACATAACTTATGATAAGTCTAATCTATATCGAGTTAAAAATAACTACGATAATGATTACAATTCATTAAAGATTATCATTTTACTAGGTCATCTTATTTCTCATGTAGCTAGAAGTATACTGATCAGTAAAACTGAGTTTGATGACGATTATGATGAAGATAAGAATGTAGCTGATAAGACATTAGTTATGACTGAATTTGCTAAATATAGTAATATCGGATCTATTTCACTCAATAATATTATTTTGTGTTTCGGTTATGAAAACCTATTACCATTAGCGGTTTATAATCCTAAAGGTGAATTAGGTCATACCGAACGTGAGTTGTTACTTAATTTGTTGGTAATATCCAAACTGACCAAGGGTATTACTAAATAGGTAAACGGTCAACAGATATCTGTGAACCACAAAAATCTTAAGGAGCTCCAAAATGGGAATGTTAAGTGCACTTGAAGAGTTGGACGAAGTTGTAAACCCCGAAGTACCGGAAGATGTTGAGAAACGTGAATTCGACCAAGCTATGATCGCTGTTATGGAAGCTGAGTCAGAACTCGTAGAAGAGACTAAAGAAATCGACGAGACCAATGATGTTATGGATGATGTTGATACCTCTATCGAGCGTCTTGAAGGTCTTAAAGGTGCTATTCAGAAATACGGTATTTCTGGCCCAATGATGATGGCTGCTGATCCGTCACGTGAGTTGGTAAAAGCTGGTCTGTGTGTAGCATATGAAGAGCTTGAAGAAGCTCCTGTCAAAGATGAAAATGCTGAGGCAGTTGTCGAAGGTATTAAAGATACCATGAAAAAGATCTGGAAGAAGATCGTCGACGCGTTCAGATGGCTTGGTAACAAGATCAAAACTTGGTTTACTCGTGTAGTTCAGATGTTCACCTCTCATGAGAAAGCTTTAATTGCTGCTATCACCAATCTAAAGAAAGCTACTGTTGATGAATCTAAGTTCAAAGACATCGAAGTTAAAGCTTACAAATCTTCTGATGCTGATAAATTAGCTAAGGCTATTAAAGATACCTCAACGAATATCGCTAATGGTGTAGAAACTAGTACAGTTAATGAGTTGGCCAAACTACTTAACAATACCTCAAGCGTTGTCACTAAAGATGATATCGAAGAAGTAGAACTTAAATTAAAAGAGAAAATCAAAAACTGGGGTAATGATGTAATTGGTCTGGAGGCTAAGGTTGATAACAAAGAAGTAACTTTAACTTCTAAGAAGCCTTCAGTATCAATTGAGTCTAAGAAATTGAAAGAACTTGGTTATTCAACTTCATCTATCTTAGCTGCACTCAATACCGCTTTTGTTACCATTAAAGATTCTAAAACATTAGAATCTCGTATGAAAGATCTGTCAAAGAATTATACAGATGCTAGTTCTACTGTTAATAAACAACTATCAGCTATTAATGGGCTTTCCGATGCTGACGTTTCAGCTAGGAATAAAGCTATTGGTAGTATTAAGAAAACCCTCACTCTGTCTAACCGGGTTATCGGCGCTAACGTAGCAGCATCTGCTCGTTTGTCATCATCTGCTCTCGCATGCTATCGTGGTGCAATGAAAGCTGCATAATAGTAAACTTAGTATAGTTTATATCTCAAAATACATCAGCTAGGCTTAGGCTTAGCTGATGTATTTTTTTTAATGCATTATAGGGACTATACATTTATATATTATATACTTGATAGATGTTTGTGAAGTATTAATTTTAAATCAAATATGGAGGATTGAATTATGGCTAAGGCAAAAGAACAACTCAGTCGTGAGATTGAAATCGATGTTGATAGTTATGAGATTGAGAAAAAGATGCAGATCATCAAGGACGTTATATCCCAGGAGATGATCAGTCCTATCACAAAATCGTATGACGATCTCAAGGAGTTAATAACCGGGATGGAAGCTCGGTCGAACACGAAGATCGATATCAGATTCAACGAGTTGAACACAAAGATCGATGAGATTGCGAAAAGTACTGTCGGCGGTGTTACAATTACTACGGACAAAATCGTTACATCAATCGATGTAAAAGATAACTCTGCGGATGATGATTATGATCCTGAAACGTATATGTACGACGAGACACCAGCTGAAACCAAGATGAGAGTTGCTCGTAATACTGCGGAACTACTCAATCGTAGCTTTGATAGACGCCGCAAACTCATGGAAGAAGTTGAGGAAACCAGAGCCAAATACGGTTGGAACCAATAAAAGGAGAAAACAACTATGTCTAGAACTAAAAAGAGAAGAAGAGTATCAGAACTCGTCATCAAATTCAACGAGTTGAGTATGAGACTCGATACCATCGAGCATTGTCAACTTGAGAGAAAGATGCAAGTCGTTAAAGAAGTTATATCCCAGGATATGCTCGGTACTATCACAAAGGAGATGATCAGTCCGATAACGAAATCGTATGACGATCTCAAAGAGTTAATAACTGGGATGGAGACCCGGTTGAACACGAAGATCGATGAGAACGTGAAAAGTACTGTCGTCGAGAAAAATGAACCCATCCAAGTTACGGTTAATGAAACCATCCCAGCAGTTTTAAAAGATGGACGTCGTGATCCAGATCACTTTAACTTCGGGGACATGGATCAGGAATTGATCGATAAGGTGCTCAAAGATCATGAAAGAATGAAAAAAGAGCAGCAAGAGATTAGAGCCGAATACGGTTGGAACCAATAATCCGTATCAAGTATAAAGGAGATATTGATGCAACCGAATTTCTGGAAACTATCCCAAGGAAACCGTCTTTTTACACCAACCGATATTGTTAAATCAATCGCCGACCGGTTGGTATACGTCCACAAAGATACTAAGGCCAAAGGTAGTAATGGAACTACTCAGGCTGATGATTTCTGTAGATCTCCGATAGGGGATTATTTCTATCTAACTCACGGTAATCTCGGGATATATATATTGGGTCAGTTTTCTGGTCCAGTTAATATACTCTCAGAATATGGAGAGGGGTGGTTAGATAGACCTTTTCGAATAATATTATATTCGTTAAGGATTAATCAACCGTATATCGGCGAAGTGAAATGGTGGACTCCGAATGAAAATTCAACATTTACCAAAGTACCAGATTACGAATTAAGTCTATTTGAGCAACTGATATTGACCCCATATTTCAATATCAAGCTTGCCGATTATGGACTCTAATCGTTTCGTGATAAAAATATACAGCTTACCACACTACCCGGATAAGGTAGTGTGGTAAGCTTGTATATTACTATATTTATTTTTTATTATAATTTAATCGCATTAGGTTCTTCACTATATTCAGGAATAGAGTATCTTTAACTCGTTCTGATTTATCTAACTGATAATACGGTTGTAATGATGGATGCGTTTTCTGTACATCATCTTTTTCAATACCATAAACCCAACCATCTTCGAGTTTATCATGCATCCATTTATTATGAGTATCTACTGGATCAATATCCGGATTAGCTATTATGAATCGGACACCTTTACGAACGATATTACGTTGCTTTTCAGTTATGACATTCCATGGCTCTGATACATCATCACCGATAGCTTTACAGTAAGCTCGGTTTATATCGTGACATACCTCAGCTATTATTTCGATCTTATCTTCAGATATCATTTTATTTCTCCAAAGTACATATTAATAACATCATGTTCAGCATGCTTAAGTATCTTATCATATATACCGGAAATTATAGGTGACAGAATAATACGATTAAATACACTATTAGCACTAAAAACTACATCTACTTTTTCATTATGCTCCGAGATAATTTCATTAGGTTCTATTTTACCGACGATAGATTTTAAACTAGAATCTATTACGATCTTATCTCCAATACCACAAGCTATATTAGACTTAATGTAGTATAGAATGAGTATATCAGATTCATCAACTACAGTACCTTTAATACGAGTACCAGGTTCAACATGAGTAACTGGTATGAACTCATGATTATTTGATGTATCTTTCGTTAGATGAGCTTGCTTACGTTTTGTTAGAGTTACTTTATTAATGAACTTAATGATAGAACTATTAAGCATTTCCGTTGAATGAAATATCTCAATATCAACTATTTGTCCTTCTTCTTTACTATTGAACTTAACTTGTTTAAGATCTGTAAATAGTTCATCGACATCTTCTTTTATAATACCTTCTAATCCTTCATACTCAAGTTCTATTAGAGGAGTATTATATTCTACTAGATCACCAACTGAAACGTGATTAGTTATTATCATATCAGCAGATATAACGATAGATCGAGTATGTATACTATCAAAATTAAGTTTATTAGCAAATTCTGATGTTAGCATATTACTATCTTCAAGTGTAACATCTTTAGCTAATATCGCTACATTAGCTGGTACTCCATGACACCATGAGACTGTATTAGTAATCGGATCTATATCAAAGAATGATTTATTAATAGTAACTAAATCTCCCTGAGATATTTTTGATCCTACTTTTAAATTTGGTAATAACTCGACGACTTGATTAACTCCCATACCAGAAGATTCACCTGATATTTCACCAAATCTAATAGCTTCGATGGATTTATCAGTATACTCAATCTTAGCTATATTTAATGCAGTATCAATACTTATGATCTTACCATCCATTTTAGCTTTAAATGCAAATGAATCTGATGTCTTATATGGAATCACTTGCTCATGACCTGTTCTAAATCTAGATGGTTTAGCATTATTTGTAGGGATATGGTGTGTAAGTTGAATATTAGAAAAGTTAGCTCTTTTGGGCCTATTATTCGAATAGATTCGTTAGATCTATTCCGCAGCTTTACCCGCAGCTTCGAGATTTCCTCAAAGAGTAGACTATATCTTCATCTCATAGAGATGTCTCCCATTTCCACATCACTAGATGTGTACACGCGGCGATAAACCCGCAATTTTATTATACAAAATTATATCTTTCGGAATATTCATGACTATTATTCATCCGGGTTGGAAAATATCCCATATGTATTTTATATAACATACATCTAGGAATGCTAGGTATCAGTGGTCTAATTATATCAATCAATGCGCGCATAGTTGTAGCATTGAAGTATAACCGATAATAAACCATATTTTGTCCACGTATACCTCCTTTATCAATATGAATGCGAGATGATAATCCGAAACGTCGAAAAAGTGCATCAGCTATACGCTGATTCGATTCAAAATCGAACTGCTCCGTTCCTAGATAACCAAAACGACTCACACTTATACCATTTTTCTTATGATGAACTGATATACAGCCATCGTCAAGCCACCATAATAGTAATCCGAGTGCATTTAAGTATCCGACTAGATTTTCAGGAGCCTTTCCCTTCAATTCTTTAGTCGGGATCTTACAATGACCATGGCTGATAAAGTAAGCGCCAAATTGACTAGTACATGGGATATCTAACTTTATCTTAGTATCTAATCCGAGTGACTGAGAGATCTGCCCTTTCCACAAAACATAATCCCGTTGATGATTTTCATGACGCCAGTGAATTATATTTCCTCGGAGATGGCCATCCCCTAATAATTGAGAAGCAGCAAACCCGAGCCAGTTTTCCTTGAGATATATATGCATTTGTGGAATTCTCCTATGCATGATTGTATAATTTTAATAGCCGTTGAACGTTCTCCATATACCGTAGTACTTAGGAGCTTCGCTGCTGATTCCCCAATCCGATAATTTCTTAAAACTATCACGCTTATCATTTCTGATTACGTTGTAGTATTATCGGCTCTAAGTAGGTTCCAGCAATTAGAGAGAATTCATACTGATCATTGCTGATCAGTTGGACCGGTGGTTGATCATCATGTAAAATTCCGGGCATAAGAAGTGATGTATCATTAAATATATTAGCTGACTTCTTATCAGGATCTTCTGTATTAAATAAGCCTCGTAAGCTTGATATATTAGGATCTGCTGATAGGGCTGATACCATACCCACGGACCCACTATCTGTCGTAGTTTCTGACAATATACCTAAAGCATCATTAGGGTATTTTCGGTCTCTTTCGACAAATGATTCAGAAGTCCTTCCACCAAAACCTGCATAAGTTATTCGGTTAAATTCCTTAATAGCATGAATCGGATTTATATCTTCTTTTAGGATCATAGTTTGATCTTGAAGTATCCGTTGAAATATCGCTTCGGTATTAATACTAAAGGTTGCATCCCTAAAGTTACTATTAATGTAATTAGCATACTGACGAGATATCTCATTATAAATAATAGCTGGAAGACGTTCATCAGATCTTACTCTAAAGTTAGCTATAGAGCTTGGTTCTCTATCTTTATCCTCAGTAAGCATCTCCACCGCTCTTATTAATAGATCTCTAGTATTAGTAGGTTCTTTCATTTCTTCGAGTACGTTCTTCGTTATAGGATCTATGAAGAAATTGAAATAAGCTGAAATACCTTTAAGATAGTTGATACTCATATTACGATCCATGAGAAGTTGATAGTACGTATCAGCATCATCAAATTCGATCATATTGTATTTCTTAGTATTAAATACAGATAAACCTGATAGTATATTACTGTGCAATAATGGGTATCGACTAAAAACTATTTTACAATCTTTGAAACGTATACTTAAATCGTTAATACCTAGAGTTACTTTTTCGTTGAGATTATATTTAGTGTACTTTATTTTTAATTTATTAAGTACAGTAGATACTCCATATTTAAAACCTAATATGAAAATAACTGGTAGGTTCTTATCTAGTATCTTTAATTCACACCAATCGTGAGGTACTTGTAATTTATCTGATATGTACTCAAAAATAAATCCGGTACTTATAACTGAATTTAGTTTTATATCAACTAAAGAACATATACCATCTTTATTGATAAACAGATAGTGATTTCTAGTTTTACCTTTAGCTACGACAGTTCCGAATCTATCTTCAAAACTCATAGCTTCTGTAAATATGGCATCTCTATGGGTATAAGTAAAATCGAACTCAAATTCGTTATTACTGATAACTGATGTTGTACTACCAATCAGTTTATAATCGTAAGGTAAATCTAGTCCGATATAGGTATTAGTATGACTAATAACTGAAATATCATTATCACTCATAATCGATTTAAGCTGATTCATATAAGACGATTTAGATGAACCAACTTTTTGTACTAGTGTCTTATTATAATTAGAAACTAGTGATACTCTTGTTGGTGATATTTTACATATAGGTACATTAACTAGTTGCTTAGATAAGAATAGCTTAATACCATTTATAAGGTAATGTCCGTTACTGTCAGGATAAGGTAGTTTGAAATTAAGAGTATGTTTCTTATGTCTAATATCCTCAAATGTAGCTTTGACATGCTTAAGTCTAGTAAAACTGTTAGCTTCAAGTTCTTCTTTGTAGTCAGTTAAAAATAATCCATTATCTTTAAATGATACAACTGTATTTAAAATATCTCTATCAAGAAGTTGTGTTCTATATCCGTGATCAAAAGCTCTAGTTCTACTAGATATAGAGGATTGATCAACTGAACTATCTTTAAGCTGAGATATCGTTTTAGTAGTTAATTTAATATTAACAGGTTTATCAAGTATATCTCCGATAGTTATGGCTTTACCAGTACTATCGGATATTTTAATAGATTTGTATTGTTCGGATAACTTTACGATACGTTCTTTTTGTTTAGGAGTAAGATCGCCAGTATTAGCACGAATATCTTTAACAACATCTGGAGACTTATAAGTAGATGATGGTTTCTCAGTATTATCAATATCAGTACTAGAACTATCATCATCTAATTCTGGTAACTCAGGTATCTCCTCAATTTCAGGAATATCATCATCGTCATAATCTTCTTCTATCTTATCTTGGATTATCCTAGATTTTATACTCGATGTTACTTCTACTTTTACGATCTCAGTTACTTTATCATGAGATTTAACTTGAACAACTGCTTCATTATTTACCTGAGGATCATTATCAGTAGATGCATTAGATTTGTCAGGTTCACTTTCTGTATCATCTAATGTAATTGCAACATCTGCTGCACGATTAAGATTGAGTATATTATTAATAAAACCGATTGCACGAGCCTTATTATCAACTAAAGCCATTAATGTACCTAGATTAAATGTAACACCTTGACCTTGATTACAAAATAAAAAGTTGATAGTTTGTAAGTCACGTAAAGGTAATAGTTTTAATGTAGATACTTCAGTCTCATGATCTAATAATAAAGTTACTAGATCGATCATCATAAAATAAAAGTGTGAGTTCGATAATAACCTTTGGTTACTTACACCAGAAGCTGCTATTGTTAATAGATTAGTTCTATCAACCGTAACATCTTTTGGAACAGGTATTACTATGAAATTAGTACGTCTCATACTGATTATATCATTCAGTATATTAGACATAATCGCTTTATATCTGTAATACTCATTAATATTTTTATTACTAGTTGATATTAACCTATAAAGAGGATTATAGTTCTTGATAAGTATGGTATTACGATTATCAGCTAAGTTCTCAAAATTTAGTGCAGGTATCATGATCTTACGATGATCTCTAGAGAAGTTACGTAAGTTCTCTAGTAGTTTTGGTCTATATATCCTGTGCGGAAATAGATCGACTAATTTACGATCAAACTCTAGATTAGATGAATGCATTAGATATTTGAGATTATTCTTTATAACCAGAAACGGATATTGTTTTACATCGAATACATCCGAGCTAGATTCACTATGTGCTACATTATCTAATAAATGTAGCATAACATTCTTTGGGAATGTCATATTAGATGTATCTTCTATTTTACGATTAAATAATTGAGCAGTTCTTCGTATCATATATGACCGCTCAAATATCGTAAAATCAGTTAGGTATTCTAAATCAAAATCATAATTGATCACGATCATCCTCCCAATTTAGCAACACCTGGTAATCTTGAACCAGGTCGTAATGCTGTTATTATTTTTCCAATAGAGGTACCACCACCAAATCTATATCCTAACATAACCGGGTTAAGTTTATTATTAGCGATTAATGATGTAATAACCTTTATACGTTTCTTCAATAATCCACCTTTAATCAACAATAATCTTTCAGCTATATTAGATCCAGCTAATGTAAGCATATATTCTTGAAATGCTGAGTTATTACCTAATACGTCCATCCAACGAGTTGAATCTCCAACAGCTATATGCATAACACTCGATAGATCTTTTATAGATATAGAAATATCGATCTGAGTAGGTAGCATATCATTAGACCATCCATATTCAGCTCCACCTCGTTTAATAGTTATACTATCTATAATACCTAATGGAATTGCAAACATACCTTGACAATACGCTCTTAATAAAAAAGGAGAAGTATAACTATTAGCACCAGTTGATCTAGGAAAAGCTGCTGCCATCAACATAGCTAATGGTATATATAACGAGTAGAATATAGAAAGTTTATCACCATAAGGTGTACGAAGCTGAAAGTCAAATGAGTATGATTTACTAAATTGACTATTATCCCATACTTCAGGTATATCAATATAACCTGAGCCAGATAGTACCTCTAATCCACCATTAATATTAAATGATGATAATGCTCCAGATGCAATACCTTTTATACTTTCATATACAGCGTTTATTGCTTCACCAGCTGGTGTTTCTTTTAAAGAACCTAAATGAAAGGTTCGATCTCTACCAGCCGATACTTGATTATTAATAAATTTAGATATTTCAGATTCTTTAGTTGAACTACTTACGGATTCTGAACTATCTACTGATTTCTCTATACGAAATCCGACAAAATCTAAAGCTTGAGTAGTAGCTAAATTAAATCCACCACCAACACCCCAGTTATTAAATTCCATCGGATTTTTCTCACCAGCAGCTGCTAATTGTCTTAGTAATTCATCGGTATTAGCTTCAGTAGGTGACTTAAGTTTATTTATTTTACCTAATGTATCATCCCACCAATGCTTCTTACTAAGTATCGTTAATATATCTAATCCATGCTCTTTAAATAATGCTGGTAATGATTCAGGATTACCACCATCTTCATCCATCATAGTCAAATTCATATTAACCGCTAAATGACTCAATATCGTATTAACCATACGGTAATATAAAGGCATAGTCGGTTTCAGTTCATAATACTTAGTTGGTTGATATCCAGCTGATAGAAACTTAGATGCTACTTTTTCTAATAGTATTATAGGTAAGAATGGCAGTTTAATAACTGTACCGATCGTCTTACCAATAATAGTACCTATAGTACTAAGTATACCAACGTCACCACTATTCATGAGTTTAGCTAAATCCGTATCATATAGATGTTGTAGGAATGTACCAACTCCAGCAAAATCTGGTACTCCAAATGTCAAATAGAGTATCTGCTGTTGCTCATCAAATGTCTCATTATACACTCTACCCATTCCTACTATTGGATTAGCTTGTATTTGGTTGATCTTATGAACTATATCGTCATTCTCATTAAATTGATAATAACAATTTATAGCATCATTACCACCAGTTGATGTATCACGATACTTAGCCGTCAGCATGTATTTAGGCATAGCTGCTAAAACTGATTCTGGAGATTGATCTGATCCATCGAACAGAATAGAGTCGTCAAGAACATGTTTCATAACGGCGAGATTAGTTTCATAATCTGCACCTAAGTTAACTTTTGCAATATATTTATTATCTACACTATCTGAATACTGACTGGACATATCTCCACCCTATTATAGTAATTAATATTAACCATTGATTCATAGTATCGCATAAATTAGATATATACTACTTTAGTACCTATTCTTAAGTAAACTAAAAAAATTAACTACCTAGCATATCCTTTAAAGGATATGCTAGGTAGTCTAATATTACGTAGGTGATAATCTTTGCTTACTGATGTCTATACCATTTCTACCACTAAATGATACATTTCTTACATTAGATTTATTAGCTGCTGATGGATTATTTAATCCCATAACAGCATTGATAAGATCATCTAATTTACTAACAATCGGTTTACTATCCATATTAGCTGAAGTTATACCTTTACTATCAGTATTAGTTAATACTTCAACTAATTTAGCTAATAATCGGTTTTGTTCAGTTAGTAATACTATTTGTTTACTATCGTCAACTTTGATATTATTAGGTACTCCAGCTTGAGCAGTTGGAGTAGATAACGAACTAGGTTCTTTAGTCGTAGTAGGTTGATTTAAAACTGGCGTAGTAGGTGGACTATATGAAGCTTGCTGTATAGGACTACCTAGACTAGCAGGTTGGATAGGTGTCGGTGCGGATACAGAGGCTTGATCAGATGTAGATTCGGTCTTATCTGAAGATCCTTTATAATACGCATAATAACCTGATATCTTCTTTACATAATCTTGAGTTTCTTTACTACGACCTTTAGTTATCTGAGGTAAAGACGATAGAACAGATTCGGCATTAGAGGTACCAGCCACCTTAATAGCTTTATTTATATTGCCCATACCAGCATTATAAGCTGCTAGAGCTAATTTAGTATCACCATTATACATTTTTAATAATTGGCTAATATACTTAGCACCGCCCATAACATTCTGTTCAGGATCGAATGCATTTTTAACTCCAAGATCAGCAGCAGTTGCAGGCATAAGCTGCATCAAGCCTTGCGCTCCAGCATGAGATACTGCATCAGCTTTTCCTTGTGATTCTTGCTTAGTCATAGCTTTCAATAGAGCTGGATCAACTTTATATGTTTTAGCAGCTTTATCGAATAGTTTATTATAAAAGTCTAATCGTTTTTCAGTTGGAAGATGACTCGGAGCTATCGGTATTTCACCACCTGTATCGCTAGCTCCTCCAGTAGTATCAGTAGGACTAAGCATCTTTCGTATAGCACCTACTGGGTTAACTATAGTCTTTAATGCTGTAACAGCATTTTCTTTTGTTATAGTCTTCTTAGCAAACTCTGCTGCACGATTAAATATCGATTTAGGTTTTGTTTCTTCAGCAACTTCTTCTTTAGATGGATTACCACCATTCCACTGTTTAAATCCATCTGGAGACATAATGTATAGATTATTCTTAATACTGTTAAATACATCGGAGTTCTTTAACTGATTAGCATATTCATCAAGTTGTTCATTCTCTAATTTATGTTGATCAGGAAAGAACTTACCCATAGATTTGAATAGTTCAGCTGATTTAACTAATATAGGTAGAAATGACTTACCGTACCATTCACTGAAAAATGTAACATGATCTTTCAATTTAGGATTAAGACCGAATTTCTTCATATACTTAAATAGATCTTTTTGTTCCATCGACTTACCACTATCAGTTTTATCAACAACCTCATCTTCAAGATCTATAACATCTGATATTTTATCTTCAGGAACTTGATAACATTCATTTCGTATAGTTGTAAGCATTATACGTTTATTTTTACCTTTAGCCCACTTATAAGTCATATAGGTAGCACCAGCAGCTGCTGCTACTCCAGCACCTATAAGTAATGGTACGGCACCTACAGTACCTGCTACAGCTGCTGCACCAACTCTAAGAGCTGTTCCTAAAGTATGTCTAATAGCAAATCTACCAGCTGATGCTAGACCGCGTCTTATAAATCCTTTAGATCCAGCTTGAACAGCTTTCTTTACACCTTCTTTTACAACTGTCTCGGTACCCTTTTGAGCAGCTTTCTTTACACCTTCTTTTACAACTGTCTCGGTACCCTTCTTAGAAAATTTATTCATGATATAACCTAAGGCTCCAGCTCCAGCTGATCCACCCAATGCTACATCTTTAACGGTATCACCAATACCACCTTCTTTCTCTTTTTCTTCATCAAAGATAGAACTCTTATCTTTATTACCGAACATACTACCTAATATACCACTACCCATTATAGCTCCACCACTACCAGTTCCTTTAGCAATATCACGAGCTCGTCTAGGTTTAACTCCACTAGTTCGTTCTTGGTCAGCAGCATTCTTATCACGAAGATAATCTTGATAACTACCCTCACGTATATCTGGTTTAACAAAAGTTCTTTCAATAGCTTTAACTGAACTATCCAAGCTTATTAGATGTTTTGATACATGTTCTAAAATATCAGCCTTATCGACGCCACCTAAAGCTCCAGGTTCTTTTTTATCATCTGGATCTCTAAATAGTCTACTGATCAGTGGTATCCTTTTTAAGACTTGAATTGTACCACCGGCTAGCGTCGATAGTAGCGATCCATATCCTTTCATTAATCCACCAGCAAATTTACCAGCAGCTATACCTGTAGCTATAATTGGGTTAGTTATCTGAGACATTGATAATCTAACTAGTTCTTTATTTTCTACATTAACTAATCCATGAGCGATATCGTCTTCAGATACTAATACCTGAAGTTGTTCATTAAGTACTGGCTGCTTAATAGAATATGAATCAGGTACAACTGATCCATCATTAAAGTAATATTTACCAGCTTCAATATCCTTACCTTTTAATAATGGATTACCAATTGTAGCTTCATTTTTACGATATACATCTACATACTTAGGCTGTATCTTATCGTATACACCCATGGTTTTACTAGCTAATGTACTAATAAGATCTCGTATTCCACCACCAGCAGTTCTACCTAATTTATCGAGTATACCTATACCCGATTTAGTGAGTGAGGCCCCAGTCTCACCAATAGCTGGAATAGCTTTTTTACCAACGTCAATAATTGTACCGGTTCCTGATGTTATAATCGATCTAGCAGCTTTAGCTATAGCTGGTACCGTAACTTTAGTTATATCTGCTAGTCCTTTATAATATCCTACGATACCTTTACCACCTAACTTAATAGCACTTCCAGCTACTTTAAATGGAAATGATATTAAACGAGATAATAATGGTAATCTACTAATTGATTGTGGATTACCACTACTCATTACCTCAGCTCTACTAGTTGCAGCTAACATCTGATTAGAAACAAATAACTTAGTAGATTCTATCTCTTCAGTCATCTGAAAATGCTTAGCTAGCATAGACTCGATATTAATAACAGCTTTTTGTATATGTTGTAAATAATCAGGCTTTTTAGTTAACCTATTTTTGACATTACCTAATAGGTTACTACCATGTTGAAATATATTACCCATCATACTACCAGTAGTATTATCAGTATCATTAGGATTGATCTTAATAGAACCAACCTGATTAGCTAATAGTTTATACGGTACTGATTTACGTACAGTATCGAGCGTCTCATTCAATTTAGCTGAGGGATCTTCACGAAAATTTGTAATTTTACTCTTGACTTGATCCCTTAATTCAGTAGCTTTAGTTTTAGCAGCTAAAATACGTTCATCTTCATTCCAGAATGCTTTAGCTTGATCACTTAATTCATAAGCTTTCATACGTGCATTTACTACACGGTTATTAGTATTCCAGAATCTATTAAAGGTTGATTTAATTTGTCCACCCATATCGGTAATTTGTTTACCCATAGTTTCAGTAAACTTACCAAAACTATTAATCAACTTAGTAGACTTAGTATTAATAACCTCAGTTAATTTAGCTATATTCTCAGTAACTTTAAGTTGGGTCTTTAAAACATCTCCTAACTTAAGCTTACCTTTATCAACTACACTAGAACCTTTATCTAACGCTTCATTTAATTTTGCAGTTACTGATTCAATAAGTTCTTTAGCATCATAGTTTATATTATCTAATGGGATATGAAGTTCTTTCTTAACACCTTGATAATATAAACCTGGTCCAGACACCTGAACAGCATCCCTATTAGGAATACCAGTATCATCTGATAATGCATTTATTTCATCTTTATCTTTAGGTCCAGGGAACTTACCTAACTTAAGATCGTTAATAGCATCTATAGTTTTAAGTTCCTCTGCGGTAGGTATACGATCCGTTATCGAACCATAGAAATCTTTAATAGGTTTTATCTTAGCATCGATATCACCCATTACAGCTTCTTTAGCTCTTTTAAGAATACCTTCGTATGACATATCTACATCACGAGATTTATCTCTATCATCGTATTTACTAATTATATCTGGAGCATTTTTACGCATATTAGCTTTAATAACATCAATATCTACATCACCTTGTATCTGTCTAATTTTAGCATGATCTATACCAGACATTTTACGCAGATCATTAACCTTATCATTAAACTCATTTACTTTTATCGGATCATCAGTAAATTTCTTACCATATTTTTCCTCAAACTGTTGCCTGAGTTTTATTATATCTGGAGCTAATTCTTTATCAGTTCTACTCTTAGTAAGATCTTTAATGTATCGTTTGTCGCCATATGCATTAAATTTAGATAATTCGGCTAGATGTTTATCTTTTTCAATAGCATATGCTCGTAATAATGTACTGACATCGATTTCGGTGTCACGATCTATAGTACCTTCACTCGTATCTTTGAAGAATGTTGTAGAGAGTATACTAGCAACTTCACTATGCATCTCTTCCGGAATATCTTTAAATATATAATCTAAGTAAGCTATATCAGCATCACTATCAATACTATCACCATTAAGATATGCTAGCATCAATTTTGGTTTGACAATATCATTATGCTTAGATAAATTAGTGATAACTTTAATTATCTCTGGTAGATATTGTTCGAATTTCTCAGTATCATCAGATTTTCTACTATAACTAGCATACATAGTACTGACGATATTTTCGATATCTTTAGTACGTTTAGTTTGTGTACCAAATATTCGATCAACTGCTCTACCTTTAAATTCACTAACTGATATAAAGTCCTCTAATTCTCTATCAAAAACTAGCTCTTCTTTATCGCTGATAGATTTTATCAGATCTTTTTTCTTAGCAGATATCTTATCCTGAACATAAATACTAAGAGTTTCTGATAGTATACTAGATTGTTGATGTATCTTTGATAAGAATCCTGGAATTATCTCAATAATACTTCGTCGAGTAATAACATCAAATGGTACTTCTTCTGTACCTTTCTCAAGAACATTTTCTAATTTACCACGTTCACGTTCTCTATTAGGTACTATTAATCTTAAGAAATCACCAATTGATCCTTCTTTATTTTCAGCATATTCGGCTATTCTTACGGGTAATTGATTCTTGAAGTTACTGATGAGATTACTTATATCTTCAATATTCTGTTTACCAACTCCAGCTCTAACGCCAACTGCTCCAGTATCGGATAGTACCTTTCGTAATAATGATCCAACTATAGGAGCCATTATACCACCAGATGCTATACCCATATCTTTATTAGTTCGATCCATATCTTCGAACATTTCTAAAGAGTCAGCTCCGGTACTAACAACTTGATTGACAGTATCAGTAAATTTCTGTAGTACTTTAGTTTGGAGATTCTTAATGATATTAGCTCTGAAGTTAGATGACCATGATCCAACAGATTCAGCCATAGAGCCATACATTCTATCTTTAATAGCTTGAACAGCTTCTTCAGATTTTTGACGTTTTACCATATCAGGTAAAGCGGTATTTTGCTTAATAGCATCTAATTTACTATCTAGTAATCGAATAGTTTCTCTAGACTGATCGACTAGATCTTTTGCATAAAATAGATGACGATACTTAAGCTCTAAACTTTTCATCAAGTACTTAGTAAACGTACCAGTCATAAATCGTTGATTAGCTTTAAGTATATTTCGAACTTGAGATAAGATAGATATAGATTCTTCATGTCTAGAACTATCGATAGATGACTTAATTAAATCATCTGTCTTATCTTTGATATATCGTTCTGTTTGTATATCATGCTGATTAGAGAATACTTCCTGAAGTTGAGAACTTATTGCAGCAGTTCTTTGATCTTCTTCAGATTGAGCTTGATACCTTTTATCCTCTAATAAGTTTTCTAGTTTACTGTATAACTTTTCTGGTAATAATTTCTTAACTTTAGGAGTATATAATCGACCAACTTGTTTAAGTCGATTCATTGATGGAGCTAATTCTCTAAATGTATCAGATTTTAAACGATCTAAGTCTGATATAGTAGTAATGGTAGCGTCATAAGTAGAACTTAATCCACTAAATTCGTCGATTATCTTGTGACCTACCCCAGAAATTATTTTATGTGGCATTACCTCAGAGGCAGCTGCTTTAGCTTTAGCTATAACTGGTTGTCTTTTACCACCAATACGGTCACCACTATCATCGTAATCATCGTAATCATCTTTATCTAACTGATCGTCTAGTGCATCGAAATTTAGATCGATATTATCATCATCTAATTTAGAGAAGTCGTCTTTCTTTTTTGCCATATCAATTTACCTCAATATGTTGCACATATCGGCATATCAATAAATGTAAAATCTATTGCAGCAGACATAGTGAGTTCTATACCACAAAATATTAACGGTATATCATCTTCCCGTAGATCTGGTAAACTGCTTAACGGAAGATTACGATAACAGAATAACTTATTCTTGATCATCTTACCATCATTAAGTTCGTTTATGTAAACATCAGTAAAACTACCTAGTTCGTCTATAAAAAACACATCGAACTCATTTTTATGATTAGCTAGATCATCGGTTATTATAGTAGTTGGAATACCAAATATATTAGCATATTCGAATGCTATACGTTGTAATATTTTACGATTAATTTTCTTTAATCTACTGACATCTACTGTTATTGATATATCGTTACGATTATCAAATAATTTCGATCTACTCATAAATGCTGATATATAATTAGTTATATGATCGATTGCACCTATGAATTCTGGTGAAATAGCTAGAACTTCTTCGTGATTAATATTCTTAAGATTAACTATATCTTTTATATTAGGTATAGCCCGAAATACTACTAATGGGTCATTCGTATTACGCTTAGTGAATACATCACTTTTTACAATATCTACGATCTTCTGATAGATATCATTATCTATATTTCTACTAGCTAATATCTTACCTAAACTTATATATTTAAGAAAACCTATATCAACATATATTCTACCAGACATCAATTCAGATGCTTCTAATATCTGTTTATTTTTATCATATGTTTCTTTATCCATTAGATGATACCTCGTAATTACATCTATTTATATACAAATTTAATTTAAACAATGGTATAGCTTAAACAGCTATCATAGCATCGTCGATTCAAATAATATACTTGAGGTAATACATATGTCTGAACCAGTTGATATCATCGATCAGTTACTTAATAAGCCATCTCTCAAACTAAATCTAATAACCAAAGATAATAATGATCTACGGAATCTACCAGTAATTACCTCAGGAAGTATATTTGATGCTAATTCAACTAAGTTCCATCCGAATGGTTTGTTTTCCGAAGAAATATTCGGTAGTATAACTGATCCAAATAGATATGTCAATGAAGCTATTATTAAGCTTAATACATACATAATTAATCCAGTTATTTTTGATAGTATATTTAAACGTAAAACTATTTACACATCGATTATGGGTGGAAAGAAATATGCTATATTCGATGATGACATAAATGATTTTGTATTATCAGATCAATCTGATCCTAAAGCTAATACAGGTTATAGCTATTTCATTAAATATGCTAAATACCTAGCTGATAAAACAGTTAATGATAAATTACGTGCTAATTTGATGAAATCTTTTATTACAAAATATAAAGATAAGATGCTAATAGATCGGTTATTAGTTATTCCAGCAGGATTACGTGATTTAGATGTTAGCTCATCTCGACTAAGTAAAGATGACATTAATAAACTGTATCTAGCGTTACTTAATATGACGATAAGTCTATCGGATTATGAGCTAAGCGAAGATGCCATATTTGATGGTATTCGTTATCAGATACAACTCAAAGTACAAGAGATATATGATTATATATTTAATGTACTTAATGATAAAGGTGGGTTCTTACAATCGCATTATGGTGATAGACGAATAGCTTATTCTACACGTAATGTCATTAGTGTTCCAGTTATAGATGGTGATACAACTGATGAATCAACTAGTATAAAAGCTGATGAGACTATGGTTCCGTTACTTAATTTGACCAAGTGTTTTCAACCGTTCTATATTAACTTTATTAAAGAGAAGTTATATGGTGAGTTATTTAAATATGGTAATACTGATAAAGTAGCTGTAATCGATCCTAAAACTTTAAATATTGTATACATTAGTATATCTCCAAAAGAAGCTAATAAATATACAAGTAGTGAAGGTGCTGGTAGATTGATTAATAGATTTAAATATGTCGGATTTAGAGAATCACCAGTTAGTATAACTGATGTTAATCGTAAAGAATATTGGCTACTTATAAGTTATACTAGTGATGATACTGTATTTATAGCTAAATCAGTTGATATGCTTAAAGAGATGCTTAAAGCTAAAAATATAGAATTTGATAAAGAACTTGTACAACCATTTACTTGGAGTGAAGCTATTTACTTAGCATCAGTAGATATAGCTAAAGGAAAACATATATTCGTTACAAGATATCCAGTAATTGGTGATGGTTCAATTTATCCATCAAAAGTACATCCAATATCAACTATACCTTCTAAGAAGGTAAACATCTTATTCGAAGGTAATATAGAAATATCTGTACCACACTACCCTATAGTTGGACATAAATATTATGAAAGTGTCGTTATACACCCATCTCGATTAACTGGTTTGACAGCTGATTTTGATGGTGATATGTGTTCAATCACAGGACTATGGTCTAAAGAAAGTAATGAAGAAGTTGATAGAATACTAAACGATCCTTCATCGGTCGTATCCAGTACTATGGAATTAAAAATAAGAGCTGATACTGATATAGTCAAATTAGCTATACATAATCTATCAAGAATAGATAAAAGCAATATGTAAGAATATGCTCAAGGTACTCCGATCAGGAGTACCTTGAGCATATGAACTATTTAATTAATTATCCGATGATATCAACTACACTGGTTAAATTACTATCAGCTAATGTTAAGTTACTATCAGCTAATGTTAGATTACTATCAGCTAAAGTCAATGCACTATCAGCTAATGTTAAATTACTATCAGCTAATGTGAGATTACTATCAGCAAAAGTTAATCCAGTTAATACTGTACCAGTAAATGTACCTGAAGGTATCTCCGAGCTAATTTTAATAACGAGTGCTTCATCTGCTCCTAGACCTTCACTAGTAGTACGACCACAACAGATGATGTTATTATTAGAGTCAATGGTAACTCCATTGAAATAATCTTCTCCAGTTCCACCATATCGCTTTCTAGCTAGTATATTAAGATTAGTATCGAACTTAACTACTAATGCTTCATATGATCCTAAACCTTCACTAGCAGTATATCCACAACAGATGATGTTATTATTAGAGTCAGTAGTAATACCGAAGAATATATCTTCACCCGTACCACCATATCTTTTCTTAGCTAGGATATTCAGATTAGTATCGAACTTAACTACCAACGCTTCATATGATCCTAAACCTTCACTAGTAGTTCGTCCACAACAGATGATATTATTATTAGAGTCAGTAGTAACTTCATTGAAATAATCATCTCCGGTACCACCATATCTTTTCTTAGCTAGGATATTCAGATTAGTATCGAACTTAACTACCAACGCTTCATATGATCCTAAACCTTCACTAGTAGTATATCCACAACAGATGATGTTATTATTAGAATCAATAGCTGAATTATAGAATACGTCGTATCCCCCGACACCCCCGTAGGTCTTACGAGCTAGTATATTCAGATTAGTGTCGAACTTAACTACTAACGCATCATAACTACCAGCTCCCTCACTAGTAGTCCATCCGCAACAGATGATGTTATTATTAGCGTCAGTATTAATACCGTAGAATGTTTCAGAACCAGTACCACCATATCTTTTCTTGGCTAGGATATTCAGATTAGTATCGAACTTAACTACTAATGCTTCATATGATCCTAAACCTTCACTATAGGTATGTCCACAACAGATGATGTTATTATTAGAGTCAGTAGTGATATCATCGAATCTATCATCCCCAGTACCGCCATAACGTTTCTTGGCTAGGATATTCAGATTAGTATCGAACTTAACTACTAACGCTTCATATAATCCTAAACCTTCACTAGTAGTACGACCACAACAGATGATATTATTATTAGAGTCAGTAGTAACTTCACTGAAATAATCATCTCCGGTACCACCATATATTGCAGCTATAATGCTTTTTGTATTAGCAATAATCGTAATAGGTTTGTTAGTGATAATACTACCAACACCGTCATTCATTCCAGCAATCAGTACTATTGGTTTAGATTGTAACGTAGCAACATTATCAGGAAGATATAAAGAAAATAAGCTAGATGGATAAATACCACCTACAGCGGCTATTACTATTCCAGGAGTATCTGATGATAAGTAATATCCAGGAGTATCACTATTATCATGAAAGCCAATAATATTAACGTAGTAGGTCATACTCGCAATAAGACTATGTTTATCAACTTCAACGTCCATATCAGGTGTTGTATAGAATTTAACATCTTCAATATGAGAACCTGTAACAACTGTTGCTGGTAAAGCATCAGAAATCAATGTTTCTACATCACTTAATGATACCGCACTAGCCGTATATCGAGCATTATTCACTACAACTAACTTATCATCAACCGCCGTATTGATACTAATATCAATAGCTAATGCCTCAGCTAACGTAGATGCGATCAATAAACTCTGATTAGAGTTAGTAGTCTCTAGTAAAGTTAATGATGCTAATAGAGATGTTAATGTAGTTCCACTAGGAGCGTATTCCATTTTACCAGTAGTGGTATTAAGAGATACTACACAGATCTCATCCTGATCATCTATCGTAGGCAACTTAAATAAATTACTTGCTCCACCCTCAGCCATAATCAAATCATTATAGGTGAATAGTGCTGGTAGATTGATATAAGTAGTAACACCATCACCTAATTTGAAGGTACCATCATCTATCGAAAATACTACTACACCATTTGGAATAGGTGTAGTTAATGCTTCCCATACTAATTTTGAACCCCGTGCAAACTGAACAAGAGATTTTATTTGTTTAATGCTCATCGATCGTTCCCCTTTAAGCTAATTGATTATTAAATCTAGTCCATTATATCGAACTAAGTATTCAGCTTCGTATATACTTACATATTTATCTGAGTTGTTTTAACATTAAATGTATTTACAGGATTACCAATAATAGAATAATTAATCACATATGCTGAGGTAGCTATATCAAAATATATAGATACGATCAATGAGTAACTATCTTCTCCCAATGTGAAGTTAGTGCTACCAGTAATTACACGAGCTGATGTATCACAAAATGTTACAGGAACTACTACCTTAATATCATATGGAGTTGATCCAATATTAACCGTTATTAAATTTGTTATAGATTTAATATTATCGAAATTTAGGTAAGATAGTGCTTGAACAACTGAATCATATTCAATAGTACCATCACCACCTAATACTACAGGTATATTACTATTAGGATATAAAATATTCAATCTATCAAATGGAATATCATTTTCGATACTCAACGAATCAGTACTACCATATGTAAATACTGATACTCCATCAGGCATCAATACACCAGTATCTTCTGGAGGTGTACTATTAGGATCAAATGCAACCAATTTCCAACAACTTTCTTTACCACTCATATCTTCTATAGCAAAAGTATCTTGAAGAATGGATTCACCTAATCGTAGACCGAGTTGTAGAATTACACCACTATATACACCTGGTGTAGTAACTCTAATAATACGTAATCTAGGAGTATATTTCTCTAACGTATTTTCAGGTAGTAAACTACTCAGACATTTAATATCAAATACGTCATCGAGCTGGCCTGTTACGTTTACTGATACAGCACATTCGAACATCAGATTGCTCATTAAAGATTTTATCCGAAACTTGAATACATCAGCCATGATGTTATCAACACTACCATTAACTCTATACAATGTAGCGATTGACCACCAATGTGGTAAATTATCTGTAGCTACTATTTTCTTCACTACAGCTGATCCAGTACTTACATCGCCGTATGAAGGTAATCCATTTTGTAATAATAATCTCATGGTACTCTCCATCTCTTTAATCTTATTATTCATTGCAATAATAGCCGGATCTGCTGGTAAGGTATTCGGCGTAATATACGATGTAGATGATAGATAATCTTCGAGCGTAATCAAACGATCTGTAATACGCTTCATACTTATCACATCAGTACTACCTCCGAAAGCTTGATAAGTTACTTTTATCTCACCAACGAATTCCTTCAATATTCGAATAGTCCTATAAACTCCGTGAGGATTTGGAGTAATACGTGTCTTAGCTAAATCGACTTCAATGATCTCATAATCCGATCCTGATTCAAATAGTTCTCCAGATAATCCATTTTTTACTGTAACAGATCCTCGGAAAAATGCTCCATAAATAGGCCGAATACTGTCGATACGTATAAGTGTATTGACATCGTGTTTTTCGTCGATTATTTGATTATCTAAGTTAACCCCTGATAGGTCAACATCTAGTATTTTAACTTCAGCTGATTGAGGACTGAAGATAGTTGACGGATTAAGAACCATCTGCTGTAGATAGTCAATTTGTGCAATCATATTTCCGATCAACGTCGGAGTAACTTCTATCTGTTGATCTTGATTTATTCTAGCATAATTTATCTGATCAGCAAACAATTGATTAAATTTGATCTGAATACGATAGTAATCTGAATATGGTCGTATGATAGTTAGACTATGAATTAATATTTTATCAAACGATGGGTCAATACTCTTACATACCGACATAGCATCATCAGCATAATCAGCACTTCCAATAAGATAATCAACTCCTTCAACTAATACAGTATTGATAGTCCCTAGTAATACTACTTCTAGTTTACTATTGTAATAAATCGGTACTGAAAATAATACTTTTTGATAAGCTTTGAATATTGTCCGTTGATAGGTATTGACGTAATATTCTAACGCTTCTCCTGATAAATCCGGAGTATAAGCATCCATATGGCCTCCTATAGTGATTTTAGTGTATCTTCATAGTATTTCACTAGAGTGGTCAAACTATCGATCTGTTTCTGAAGAGCTACCTTATCAGTAAAATGATTACTGATACGACTTATAGCGGCTTCTCTATCGTCACGAATAGCATTATAATCTCCAGCAGTCATCCATACACCCTTAACTGTATAAATTAATGACCCGTCATTAATACCAACAGTAGCTGCTATAGTTTGATCAATTTCACTCTTAATAGATGATAATTGATCTGCATCGTCAAATATTCCGAGATTTATAGCTAACCCTACTTGTAAGTATTTCTGAACACTACCATCCGGTATTTCAGTTAACTGATGTTCCGGTATATACTGAATATTACCTTCATCATAAACTGATATTAGTTTATATATCTGACCGGATTTTATTGTAGCTAAATCAGTATTAAAACCAGCTTCACTAATACCGTTAGGTTCGTAGGTTGATTTAAATATATCGATATTGTCAGCAATTATTTCTGAATAAGATAGAATACTAACTACTCGATATATTCCATCTAAGACTGACAATGATGTCTTAAATATAAACTTGTATACATAGTTTGGTACAATACGCATACTATTAAGCTCCAAAAAGGTCATAGTTAGAGCACCCTCTATATAGTGAGGGTGCTCTAACCGATGAAATTAATATTCTAATTACTTACAATAAATTGTAATATCGAAACCACGTTCAGTTAAAAATGTATCAAGTATTGCTTGAACTGATGCTGTATAAGTAGAATCAAGATCAGGACCGAGATTTGCTTCAGATATCATAGCATCGATAACTGGCTGACCAACCGTATGTCGCCATTCATTATATGCGGTATGAATCTGAATACCTAGAGGTTTAATGGTATTAACCATAACTTCATTAGTTCCAGTATAAGTAGCGGCTGCCATAGTTTCATCAGTTGTCATGAAACCACGACAAAAGAATCTACGAATAAACACATCATCATAGAAGTTCTTGACAGCTAACATCTTACTACGTTGAGCTTTCTGAAAAGCTGTAGCGGTTCTTTGAGCAGCTAAAGTATCAGCAGCAGTACGTTCTTCAGTTGTAGCAGCTCTTACAGTAAAGCCATAAGTAGCTGATGGATTATTTTCTACGATATAGTAATCTAATCTAGCTTGATTAGATGCTACGCTGAAAACAGGTTTTCCTGGACGTTCAACAAGCTGCTGATCAGATACAGCAATTACTCTTCGGTTAGCGGCATTAACACGGACATATACAGTGGTTGTAGCTTCAGTAATCATCAGACACTCCTTAAGTTAAGAAATTGGATTAAACGCAATTTTGACAACTATTCATAATATCGTACTCCTTCAGATAGGGGGAGGAACCACTACCCTCCTATAGTTAAGGTTATTAAGTTAAGCATAAGCTACTCTACGTTCTAGTGGGTTACCCTCCGTCTTATAGTTCGTCCCACTTCGCTACTGACCACCTGAGAGGTTACGAGCTAGTGGAGTACCCGTACATCAGTTATTGATGTGGTTCAGTTACCTTCAGTCGTCCCCTAGATCTATTACTAGGCTAGGTTACTTGGTTAAGCTAGTCTTTTCTACCTAGTTACCTAGGTACCTTGTAGCCTAGACTACAAGCCC
>AMWB02060690.1_pt1 | contig 26461 bp, 33 predicted proteins | sample 200311 | NCBI WGS metagenome assembly AMWB02 (sample SAMN02737377, study PRJNA173069) | bioreactor metagenome | biome: anode biofilm in microbial fuel cells | place: USA: California | collected 2010-12-16 | reverse complement strand
GGGGGGGGTAGTTCTATTTTATTTTTTATTTTTTTCATTCCACCATTAAAATTTTTCAAGAAAAGAACGCTCCCGTTGCCGCTTATAATATCGCAAGACCGGCGTGCGGCTACTCCGCCGTCTTGCGTCTTTCCCCCAACAATATCGGCTCCCAACTTTTCTTATTGGCCGCCTCTAACAATTGCGCCTGTAATTGAATAATACGTTCTTTGTTTTGATTGGCGCTATAATTTGCCTTATCAATCGCGGCGTTGATATTAACTAGGGACGCGTTGATATTGGTGAATGTTTGTCGAAATTCCGCTATTACTTCCATGTAAGTCGTATTTTTTTCCTGCAATTTCGCTATTTGTGTGTAAAGCGCCTCAATGGTGCGCGCTTGCGCCTCAATTCTTGCGCTTTGGCCTTCAAACAACATCTTAAATTCCCACGGCGTGGAATTGCCGGGAACCCCGCCGGGCGGTGCCCCCGCTTGTTCATCTTTTGCCACTTCTGTTTCCTCCATAACTAAATCATTCAACGTGCAACCAAAAACATCGGTTACCTTTAATAACACGGACAGCGCTGGGCGCTCCCCCCTTTTCCATCGTGTAACAGCGTCCCGCCCGCCAATCACTTCATTGAGCCGCGATTGCACGCCGTCAAATTTTTTATTTAATAAGCGCTCAATATTTTTAATAAATATGTCTTGATTCCATTTCATACGTAAATATTCTTGTAATTATGTTTGACAAACCGTAAATTATGTTGTAAAAGACCAAGCCATGAACGATATTCCAAAATTATTTCTTGAAACGCGCCGGGCATACAACAAGTCACAAGCGGCTTTTGCGCCATTGATAGGGTGTAGCCGCGTAAGCCTGTCCACGTATGAAACCGGGGCGGTCACGCCGAGCGCCGACAAATATGAACGCTTGTTGGAATTGCGCGCGCAGTTGCCGGACGCAAATCCGACAAAGAAGGTTAGCACATTATGAGCAAAGAGCAAGGGGTATTTTATGCCGAAAATTAATGATGTTGAAACCGACAATGTAAGTATCACCATGTCCACCGCCCTTATTTATTTCCTTAACAAGTATTGCAAGCGCCACGAATTACAAAAATCACAAGTTGTATGCAAGGCCGTTAAGCGCCTTCTTGCCTCCGCAATGGCGGATGACCCCGCCTTTTGGGAGCAATTATACGACAAGGAAAATATTTAGTCAAAATATGGATATTATAAAAATGTAAAAATATTATGTAGTTACAAAACAATAATAATTCCGGCAAGTTATGGGGGTTATAAAATGGACGGGCAATTGAAAAATGAACAAATTGAAGGCGTTAAGCGTTTATTTTGGATTGTTGGATTACTTACGGCGTCCGCCTTTGTTTTCTTTTTGGCTTGTTGGGGTTTTATCCGCCTACTTATCACGTTGGGGTTTGATTAAATGAAACCGGCTTTTCTCAAAAACTATACGCCCGGCGCGGCAAAATACAGCAATCAAAAAGTTGAAATTGACGGGTTTGTTTTTGATTCCAAGCGCGAGGCGCGGGCTTACAGCGAATTAAAACTTTTGAAATTGGCCGGTGAAATAAAGGATTTTTCCCGGCAAGTAACTTTTGAGCTTATCCCGGCGCAATATCAAACCGTGAAGGGCGAAAAAAAAGACAAAAGGGTTTGCGTTGAAAAGGCCGTTACATACAAGGCCGACTTTGTGGTCGAGCATAACGACGGCGAATTTACGGTGATTGACGTGAAGGGTATGAAAACGCCGCTGTATGTAGTCAAGCGGAAATTAATGCGCCATATCCACGGCATAGCCATTAAGGAAATTTAACATGAATGTTTTTTCAATAACAAAATTGTTGGAGGGCGTCCGGGAGCGCGCAAGGAAATTCCTATTTTCTCAAAACACCGAGCGCGGCGGGTATTACAAAAGGTATTCCGGGCGGTCAAAATCATTCAAGGGCAACAAGCGGAGAGGAAGATAATTTCACTTTGGCGGATAGGTTCGCAACCGACAAGGCGGGGCTTACCCCACCCCGCTTTCCGTCAGAAAACAAATGGGGAACGATAGGGGGTGCAAGAAAAAAAATGCTTACCTTTATTAAGTTGGATATCAACATTTTAGATGACGCAAAAATTAAAATTATTAGGTCGCACCCGGACGGCGACAAGGTGATTGTTTTATGGATTGGCTTGTTATGCCTCGCCATGAAATCATTTCGCCCCGGCCTCATAGAAATAACCGACGGGTTGCCTTATACATCAGATGACCTTGCAAACCTTTTTAACCTTGAAAAAAAGACCGTTGAAATGGGGGTCGCCCTTTTCCGTAAATATAAAATGATTGAAATATTTGACAACGGGACTATTGATGTTATCAATTTTTCAAAGCACCAAAAACTTGAAGATATTGAACATAAGCGCGAGCTTACAAGGTTACGGGTTGAGAAATTTAGGAATAAAAATAAACCATGTAACGCGTTACTTACGCATAACAGCGTTACGGTAACGTCCACAGACATAGACATAGACATAGACATAGACAAAGACAAAAGAAGGAATGATGAAAACTTCGTTTTGCCTTCTAAAGAATTAATACAAGAATCATCTGACCCAATGGTTCTTGCTCAAATCGACAAGGTTTGTGAAAAACTGTATTTAGAAAATATATTTCCACAAGTAAACGCCTTTAAAAATTCCATGATGAAATTGAAAAAAAATCCCCGGTCGGTTCTTCATACGCTCTGTCGGGCGTATGTGAAACGTGAATTTGAAGAGGGTCCGTGGGCATATTGCACAAAAATAATTAAAAGTGAGGATTTGAATTACAATGAGAGAGATTACTTCAAAACTTCATAATAGTGTTATGAAAGACTTTGAAGGCGTCGCCAGTGAAATGGCGAGGTCGGGTTGCAATAAAGACACCATCATTAAGGCGTTCAAATCTCAATTAAGAATTAAAACAAATATTTATTACGAAAAACTACGCGGCCTAAAACCAATGAAGGGCGTGTTCGAAAATATAAACTTGCAACAAACAGCAGACAGCAAAGCAGAGGTTATTTTTTACAACCTATTAAAAAGCCATTTAATTAATTTCCGGTTTCAATACAAAATTGGCCCCTATACGGCGGATTATTTAATTGCTGGCTATTTAGTTCTTGAATTGGACGGGCCGCACCACATAGAAGCACGCGATAATAAGCGCGACGCTTATATGCGAAGCATGGGTTATAAAATTATTCGGGTTCCCATGTGGGTTTTAGTTTCATGCCCAGAGGCGATAATAGACGAAATTAAAGAAGTAATAAAAATTAAAAGGGTGAAATAATTATGCCGGAAGCAATTAAAGAAGGTGAATTTAAAGGAAAGCCCACAATCAGCATTTTGACCGGGGTGTCGCGGAGCGGCGAGGAATATTGGCTGACTATGGGGTTAGCAAAAGCAAAGGCGGTTGACGAGAACATCGACCGGATTAGGATGTTCATTGATAAACATACGAAATAAAAATTTTTAAGATTGGAGAAAACATGGACGACGGAATTGTTATTGGCGACATGAAGGTTAAGGAATACAACGGCAAATTTGAACTGGTTTCCGTCCGGCATTATGACGGCAAGACTTATGAAAACTGGGGGCGCATGGAATTAGGCAAAGACAAGCGGCTTTCGGAAAAATCACAACCCTTTAAAATTAACCTTGGCGAGCCGGGCGTGGCGGCGGAGCGTTGTTTGGATACAGTTTTGGAAATTACCAAAGAGGAAGTGGAAAGCGTCATTTTAAATTGGCTTAAAGGCAAGACCGGAAACAAATACAGCGTCATAAAGCCGGACGTGCCTTTTTAATGGGGGTTGCAATGGAGCGCGTCGAAACGTGGACAACAGAAGATGAAATCAATTGGCTGAAAAAAATTGGCAAATCTTGCCGGAAACCGGTCAAGCCTTTGTCAACATTTCAACGGCTTAGATTATATTACAAAAGCATTGACCGGCGGGCGGATTGGCGCGGCATAGACAAAGAAAAAATAAGGCGCTTTGTCTTTGACCGCCTCGAAGACATGATGAACTTTTTAATTAAGGCGTGAAGGCATGGCGGATAAAAAAGACAAAGAAGATGAACGGGTTTGGAGTAATCTTGACGAAGATATAAAGCTCGCCGTTACGCGTTACATCATGAAGGCATTGGTTGAACACGCGCAAAGCGGCGGTTCATACCGGTATTTAATTTATGAGCGGTTAGGGTTTAGCATTAAGGCTTATGCTTATTTATACCCGGAGGGCATGACCATTTCCAATAATTTCAACCTTGGGGACGTTTAGCCTTCATGTGCAATTATGACATAAGGCGATACCGGGACGCCCGGAAAAAAGGGATTTGCGCGTTTTGTTTTAAGCGCCCGGCGTCCAACGGCTTTGTGGGGTGCGAGCCATGCCGGGCAAGGCGGCGGGCAAGGCAAAGGGCTTTAAGCGCGGCTTTACGGAATAGATATATTGCCGAAAATAGATGCACACGTTGCGGGGCGCGGCTTGATGAGTGGGAATTTAGAACGTGTTTTAATTGCGCGCATAGAAGCACAAAAAACACAATGAGGTTTAGGCATGGAGCGTATTGAGTTTGAAATTCCCGACAGTTGCGAAATTATGTTCATGGGCGACACCCACGGCGGTTCAATTTTTACACATTACCACGGAATACAAGACGCCATTAACTACGTTAAGACGCACAAATTTTGTTATTGGGAGCATGGCGGTGATTGGATTGAGGCCATTGCTTGCGACGACAAGCGCTTTCAAAGCGATACCGTCAAAGAACCAATCCCGATGAAACAGGCGCGGGAAATGGTCGCCATGTATAAGCCCATTGCCAAAAAAGGCATTGTCGGTTTGTCCGGGAACCATGAGAGCAAACTTGACCGCTTTGGCAACTTGGCGGAGGATATTTGCAAACAATTAAAAATTCCCTACGGAACTTCCGAGGCGCGGATAATCTTTGTTGATAAAAACGGCGACCGCCGCTTTGGGATTTTCGTTACACATAAGGTTCCTTCATTTAACAGCAACGCAAAAGATTTTGTGCAAGCGGAGGCCAACGTTAAGGCGGCCATGAAAAACGCGCTCGTTAAGCGCGCCATTGGCGATTGTGCGGCCATGATATGCCACCACGCGCACCAGTTAATCATCGTTGAGCCCGCCGCCCGGCTTTTTCTTGTGGACGGCAAACATGGCCTTCAACAAAATTATTTAACCGGCGACATGGGCGCGGAGGGACAATACATTGACCCCGACCGCCGTTATTATTGTTGCGCCGGGTCATTCCGCAAGCGCTTTAAAGACGGTTACGACGACTATTCAGATATTTACAGCCCGAACGAGTTGGGCGCTTTGATTATGACAGTAAAAGACGGCGCGATTGCCGGGTTTCGGAAATTCAAGGTGTAGGAGGATACTTTGCAAACGCCAAGATTTAACACAGCTTATGAAACTGACTATTCTAAAAGAATGGAGCGGCGCATTTGTGGAATCTTATGCGAAAAATGGAATTTGAAACCGTCGCCCGACTTGCCTTGGCATAACATCCTTGATTATTTGCTGTTTAAAAACGGGCAAGCGGTTTGTTTTGCCGAGATTAAATATCGGAATAAAGTTTATGAAACCTATTATGTGGCGCTCAATAAAATGAGGGCGGGCATTAATTACACCGACATAACCGGCTTGCCTTCTTACCTTGTTGTCGAATTTCCCGACCCGTTCGGAATTCAATACGTCGAAATGAGCAAAGACATTATTCATCATGTCGGCATGAGCAACCTTAAAAGCCGGGGCGACGACCAAGACAATGAGGTGGTTGTCCACGTTGAAATGGCGCAATTTAAACCGATTGAAAATTCAATTTATTCATGGGGGCAATCGTGCAACTTAAACGTCATTCCGTTTTAGAAGCGGGCACCAACTTGGCCGTGGGCTATTCAATTAATTTTGCCGCCAACATTTTAATTTTTCCTTTGTTTGGGTGGCATATCAGTGTCGCGCAAAATTTAGAGCTTGGCGTCATTTATACGATTATCAGCATGGCGCGGCAATATGTTTTGAGGCGCTTTTTTACCCATTGGACGGAAAATGGGGAAAAAGCCAAGCTCACTTTTTTAAGAAAAATGCCGTTAAAGAACGGGCGAGGGGTCAAGGGTGGAAGTTTATATTATTGAAATATTAACAAACGATGGATGGGAGCCAATGGCGAATTATTACTTTTTCCAAAAAAATGAACGTCAAATGGATTTTCGCGTAATGAACGCTATTTTTCAAGACGCTAATAAGGCATACGCTCAATTGGAAGCGTTGGCTAAAGCGGAAAACACGTTGTCTTTCCGGGTATCCCATTATTCAAGGGTGGAGTGGACACAATGAGCGCGCATATTGAAAAAACATATACTCCCGAGGCCGCCGGTGCGTTTGAGCAACTAGGGCGGGAAATTGGCCGATTAACCGACCAAAAAAACAAGGAATACGGCGACAGTTTTGCACTTGCGGGCAATATTTTGGCTATTCTTTACCCTAATGGCATTAAGCCGGAGCAATACAGCGACGTTCTTTTCCAAGCGCGGGTCATTGACAAACTGTTTCGTATCGCCACGAATAAAGACGCTTTTGGGGAAAACCCGGCGCGGGACATTGCGGGCTATGCGCTTTTGCAATCAATAAACGGACAATATAAAAAAAATGACTGACCTCCCGAACAAGGCTTATTTCCGCGTTGACGAAGTGGCGCTTTACTTCAATATAAGCGCAAAAACGGTTTATGGCCTAATTCAAGAGGGTAAAATTGAGGCAATTAAACCAATGGGCACCCGGTCAATACGGATTGGCCGCGCCGAAATTGAGAAAATGAAAAGGCCGGTGATTGAATGAAAGTTGATGTTAAAAAAGTAAAATTAAGCGCCATTAAATTAAACAAGGACAACCCGCGCCGTATCAGCAACGTGGATATGGAAAAGCTCACAAAATCGCTCAAAGAATTTCCCGATATGTTGGAAATCCGCGAAATAGTGGTGGACGAAACCATGACCATTTTGGGCGGCAATATGCGTTACCTTGCGTTGAAAAAACTTGGCGAAAAGGAATGTATTGCCAAAATCATAAGCGGCTTGACCCCGGAGCAAAAGCGGGAATTCGTCATTAAAGACAATTCAAACTTTGGGCAATGGGATTTTGATATTTTGGCGAATGTGTTTGGCGACTTGCCGCTTGCAGACATGGGCGTGGATTTGCCGGAGGATTGGCTAAAACCCATTGAGGAAGTTGACGCCCCGGAATTAAAAGACGGCGACCGCGCCCCGTTTCGTCAAATGACATTTACGATGCACGATGAACAGTTTGAGGAAGTCGAGGCGGCTATATTAAAGGCCAAAAAAGAAGGCGGTGGGGAATCGGCAGTTAATAAAAACAGCAACGGCAATGCCCTTGCCTTTATCGCAATGAGGTTCAATCGTGGGGGATGCTAAAAACATCATAGTCAAGCCAATAAACTCAAAGGACGCGAACCGGCTTGTAAAGCAACTTCATTATTCCGGCAAGGTTGTGAATAATTCGACGTTGCACTTGGGCGTATTTATGGGCGACCGGTGCGGCGGAGCCATGCAGTTTGGTTCATCATTGGACAAGCGCAAAGTCATAGGGCTTGTTAACGGGACCTTATGGAATGAATTTCTTGAATTGAACCGGCTTGCCTTTGCCGATTGGCTCCCGCGCAATGGTGAGAGCCGGGCGATAGCTTACGCCATGCGCTTTATTAAAAAAACTTACCCGTGGATAAAGTGGGTCATTTCCTTTGCCGACGGGACGCAATGTGGCGACGGCACCATTTACCGGGCAAGCGGGTTTCATTTAATCGGAATCAAGAAAAATACGTCAATATGGGTCGCGCCCAACGGATTGAAATTTACAGACATAGGGTGTCGCACCGGCGGGAATGAATACGTTAACAGCATTACCGGGGCGTTCAATAAGGTAACAGCCACCAAAGGCAAGCATATTGCTGATAGCGGCAAATCATCAATGAGGAAATTCAAGGAGGCCGGTTGCAAGCCAATGGACGGCTTTCAAATAAAATATATTTATTTCCTAGACCCCACGGCCAAAGACAGATTGACCGTTCCCATCTTGCCCTTTTCTGAAATCGAAAAGCGCGGGGCGGCAATGTATAAAGGAATCAAGCGCGTGACAAAGGCAACCGACGGTGACCAATCGTCGGGCGGCGGTGCAATCCCGACCCACGCGCTCCAAAATACATAAAAAATATTCCGCCCTGTCTATCCCGTCCGCCCCGTCTTTGAGATTAATCAAATCATTTATTAAAATCGGCTCACCCTAAAGGGGTATTTTGCTTATGGCAGAGGAAAAAAGGGCTCCGGCAAAGCGGGGGCGCAAAGCAGTTGTAATTAATCTTGACGAGGTTGAAAAGCATTCCGCAAGGGGCTTAACAAAAAATGATATTGCCGACGCGCTCGGTATTGTCAAAGAAACCCTTTACAGGAAAATGGCGCGTGACCCGAAAATCGAACAGGCTATAAGGCGGGGGCGCGCAAAGTTTAAAATATACAATTCCGACGTTTTGATTATGCAAGCGCGGAGCGGGAACGTGGCCGCCGCAATATGGTTAGACAAGACACGTTGCGGCATGAAGGAACCCACAAACGAACAAAGGCAATCAGAAGCGGCACCGGTTAAGATAATTTACGAGGCGCAATGATAGAGCAAAGGGTCAAAATAAATCCGCCGCAAGCAAGGTTCTTACCCGTCCCGCAAAAATACCGGGCTTTTATTGGCGGCTTTGGTTCATCAAAAACGCACACCGGTTGCCTTGCCATGTGTCAACATTTCTCGGAATTTCCCGGCGTCAATCAAGGCTATTTCGCGCCTACTTATCCGCACATAAGGGACATTTTTTATCCGACCATTGACCGCGTGGCCGAGCTTTACGGCTTGAACGTGGATATTAAGCAAGGCAACCATGAAGTTTCGTTTTACAATCCCGCCGGGCAATTCCTTGGCGTGACTATATGCCGGTCAATGGATAAGCCGGGCAACATCATAGGCTTTGAAATCGGCCATGCCATGATTGACGAATTGGACGTTATGCCCACGGATAAGGCCGAGCAAGCGTGGATTAAAATTCAAGCGCGCTTGCGGGCAAAATCTAAACACGGCGAATTGAAAAACGGCATTGATGTAACAAGCACCCCGGAGGGCTTTAAGTTTTGCCATAAAAAATTCGTTCAAGCGGTTGCGGACAATCCCGCCTTGAACGCCAATTATGCAATTATACAGGCGTCCACATACGAAAACGAAAAGAACTTGCCGCCCGACTATATCCCTTCATTGAAGGAAACTTACCCGGCGGAATTAATTGAGGCCTACCTTAACGGCCAATTTGTCAATTTAACAAGCGGGACAGTTTACCATAATTACGACCGGGTGCGCTGTAATTCCAATGAAGGCATTATACCCGGCGAACCCTTATTTATAGGGCAAGACTTCAACGTTCAAAAAATGTGTTCGGCTGTATTTGTGCAACGGTCGGACGGTTATCATGCCGTGGCGGAATTAAAAGACGTATTCGACACCCCGGCGGTTGTCAATATCATTAAGGAAAAATGGCATAGCAAGGGTCATCGAATCATCATTTACCCGGACGCAAGCGGCGGGAGCCGGAAAACAGTTGATGCGTCGAAAAGCGACATTGCATTGCTTACCTTGGCGGGTTTCGCCGTCCGCTCCCACGCTTCCAACCCACAAGTTAAAGACAGGGTATTGGCAACCAACAAGGCTTTAGAGGCGGGCAAAATCAAGGTGAACGCGGCGGCGTGTCCTACCCTTGCGCGCTGTTTGGAACGGCAAGCGTATGATGACAACGGCGAGCCGGATAAAAGCGCCGGTTACGACCACATGACGGACGCCTTTTCCTATTTTGTGGCGTATGAATTTCCGGTGATTAAACCCATGTCAAGAATAAGATTGGCGGGAATGTAAATGGCAAAAGTTGACACACAGCATAAAGATTATCAAGGCTTGGCCGCAAAATGGAAACGTTGCCGGGATACCGTGGCCGGGCAAGACGCGATTCATGCCGCCGGTGAGTTATATTTGCCGCGCCTTAAAGACCAAACGAATGATGATTACAGCGCTTACAAATTACGGGCGCAATTTTACAACGCCGTGTGGCGCACCATAAGCGCGCTTTCGGGCATGATATTCCGCAAGCCGCCGGTGGTTGAAGTCCCGCCCTCCATTGAGCCATTGCTTGAAGACGTGACAATGGGCGGCATTAGCTTTCATATTTTGGCGCAACGGGCAACCATTGAAATATTGACCTCCGGGCGCATGGGCATTCTTGTTGATTACCCGTCGCAATCCGTTGAAGGCATGACCTTGGCCGACGTTGCGAAATTAAACCTCCGCCCGTCCATGCAGTTTTACCCGGCGGAAACAATCATTAATTGGAAAACCGCACGGGTCGGCAACAAGGTTGTTTTATCGCTTGTGGTATTGGCAGAAGACGCGGAGCTTGCCGTTGATAACGATTTTGAAATGAAAACTGAAACGCGTTACCGGGTGTTGGATTTATTCAACGGCAAATATCGCGTGAGGGTTTTCCGGGTAAGCGAGAAAAAAGAAGATGAACAAGTGGGCGACGACATTTTCCCGGTCATGAATAACAAGCCCCTTGATTTTATCCCGTTTTATTTTATCGGCACCGATGACACGACCCCGGCGACCGATGAACCGCCCTTGATTGACCTTGTGGACGTTAACCTTGCCCATTACAGGACGTGCGCGGATTATGCCCACGGGTTGCATTTTACAGGATTGCCCACGGCGGTTATTTCCGGCTATACCCCGGACAATCCAACGGACAAACTTTATATTGGTTCCTCCGCCGCTTGGGTATTTCCCGACCCGCAAGCATCGGCAAAATTTCTTGAATTTACCGGGCAAGGGTTAGGCGCACTTGAAAAGGCCATTGAGCGCATGGAACAGCAAATGGCTATTTTGGGCGCTCGCCTTTTATCTTCTGAAAAGAAGGCCACGGAAACGGCGCAAACGGCGCAAATTCACCGGGCGGGCGAATCATCGGTTTTGTCGGCCATAGCCGCCACCATTTCCATAGGCTTGACGAAAGCATTAAGCACCTTTTGCGAATGGGCAAGCGCAAAGGGCGAATCAAGCATTACCTTAAACAGCGAATTCTTGCCCGTCGAAATGACGCCGCAAGAATTGACGGCTTTATTGCAAGGGTGGCAAATGGGCGCGCCGGGGCTTTCCGACGCCGGGCTTTTCGATATTCTGAAAAAGCGCGAGCTAATTATGCCCGACGTTACTTTAGAAGATGAACAAGAACGCATTGCAAGCAAGGCTTACCCGCCGCCGGAGGAAATTGTTGAATAGCACAAGCAATATATTGGCTGACGAAATGTTAAGTCATCAAATTAACCTTTTCCGGTTTGCCGCCGGGGAGCGGAGCAAGATATTGGCCGTCTTTATGCAAATGCAAAAGGAATTAAAAGCCAAACTTCAAACCGATTTAACGGACTTTGGGCGCGCCCGCGTGACCAAGTTGCTCAAAGAATGCACCGCAACCATTGACGGGTATTACAAGGGCATGAATAACAGCCTTGACCTTGAAGGATTGGCAAAGAATGAGGCAAAAGCGGCGGTTTCGGCCATAAATGGGGTTGGCCTTGACGCGGCTATTCCGAGCAAGGCGACATTAAGCGCAATGGTTTCCGACACGCTGTTAAGCGGCGCGCCGTTAAAAGATTGGTGGGCAAAGCAAAGCAAGAATATGGCCTTTAATTTTGCCGCGCAAGTAAGACAAGGCATGATTCAAGGGGAGGGCTTACAAGACATAATTAACCGCATTGTGGGCAATGTTAAAAAAGGCATTCCCGGCATTATGGATATATCAAGACGCCACGCATCAACGTTGGTGCATGATTCCGTTATGCAAGTTGCCAATGATGCAAAATTGGCCGTTTACCGGGAAAACGCGGACATTTTAAAGGGCGTCGAGCAATTAAGCACCTTGGACAGCAAAACAAGTGAAACTTGTATTGCCTATTCCGGGGCGGCTTGGGATTTGGACGGCAACCCTATTAATGGCACGAAATTGCCTTTTAACGGCGGCTGTCCCCGGCACCCTAATTGCCGCTCGGTATTGGTTCCCATAACGAAAACTTACCGGGAGCTTGGCCTTGACGTAAATGAAAAGGGCGCGGGCACCCGGTCAAGCGATTTAGGGCAAGTCAAGGCCGATATGACCTTTGACGCCTTCTTAAAACGGCATAGCACGGAATATCAAGACGCGCTGTTAGGCAAGGGCAAGGCGCAATTATGGCGCGACGGCAAGATAACCTTGACCGACCTGTTAGGGCAAAACGGGCGGCCTTTAACCTTGTTGCAATTGGCGGGCACTATCGCGCCGGTTGCAAAGGCGGCGATTACCACGGCGGTGGTTGAAAAAGAGGCTTTTTCTATTCATGAAGATGCTTTAAAATACGTCATGGAAATAGGCAAAACAAGGAAAGTTGAGGCGGCGTTTGTTTACGATAATGCAACTCAACAAATGCTTATACAGAAGGTCGGGAAAAAGCACTCGGTCGCGTTTAGGCGTAGCGAGGTCGATTTAATGCGCGGGAAAACGGTTGTCCATAATCACCCGACATTCCCGGAAAATTCATTAAGTCAACCCGACTTGCACTTGGCCGCTAAAGCAAAGCTCCATGAGGTTGTCGCCGTATCGCCAAACGGGACGCAATATGTCGCCACCGTCAAAGATTATGTTGCGCCCGACGTATATAGGCGCGTCAATGCCTATGTAAAAGCGGAAATACAAAGCGCCATTAATAAGCACGAAATTACCCTAAAGGATGCACAGCAAATTCATTATCACATTGTAAACGTGGCATTGTCAAAGGCCGGGCATTTTGATTATTCCGTTAGGACGGAAAGCGGCGTATTCAATGCTTTAATGAGCAAGCATAAAGAGCTAATGGACAAAATTTTGGCGGGGGTCAAGTAATGGGGGACAACGACATGGATTACATTTTAATTGATTCACCAGTAACGCCTTATTCATCAAAAGAGGAAATCGAGGCGTGGATAAAAGAATTGAAAAGCATGGAGCAAACACCGGAAGTGATTGCGGCCATAGAAGACGCAAAGGAATTATTAGAAGGCGCGGACGAATAACCCGGTTAATGACCGGGGCAACGGGCAAAGCCCATAACCTACTCCAAAGGAGAAAATGATGTTTGACATTAATGATGCGGACACGAAAAAGGCTTTAAAAGAAGCGGTTGACGCGGCGGTGGCCGAGGCCACGACCGGACTTATGGAAAAGAACAAGGAATTAATTGCGAAGTTGAAAAAGGCAACAAAGGACGCCGCCATTGACCCGGCGGAATTTCAATCATTGTCAGAAGCCAAAGACGCGGCGGAGGCCAAACTTGCGGAGGCGTTAAAGACGCTGAAACAAGCCACGGCGGACGCGGACAAAGCCAAAAAAGCGTATGAGGCGGAAAGCAATTTTACCAGTAAGTTGCTCATTGACAACGGGTTAACGGAGGCAATCATCAAGGCCGGTGTAAAGCCGGAAATGTCAAAGGCTGTCAAGGCTCTTTTAGCCGGGCAAGTGACGCTTAAAATAGACGGTGAAAACCGCGTGGCGGTCATGGGCGACAAGTCGTTAAGCGACGCCGTTGCTGAATGGTCGCTTTCAGATGAAGGAAAGCATTTTGTAACAGCCCCGGCCAACAACGGGGGCGACGCCAAAGGCGGCGGTGGGAAACCGGCGGCAAAAACGCTTTCAAGGACTGCTTATGAGGCTTTGGCTCCAAGTGAAAAAATGGAGTTCACTAAAAGCGGTGGAACGTTAACAAATTAAAAAACTAGGGTTCCCCTTTGGTTAGGCATAACCACCGGGGCGCAAAAGAATAAACAAAGGACGGCAATTGAGGTGCCTCAATCATCTCATTCCGTCCTTTTTTTATTGCCCTAGCAACCAAAACCAAAAGGAGAATTTATCATGGCTTATGAAGATGCAAGTTCGGGCAACACCCTTACAAATTTAATTCCTACTATTAACCTCGCTCTTGACACCGTTTCAAGGGAATTGGTCGGCATGATTCCGGCTGTAACCATTAACGCGGGCGTGGAACGTGCCGCAATCGGTCAGACCGTTTACTCGCACGTTGCACCGGCGGCAACCGCCGGGAATGTAGCCGCCGCACCGTTGCCTCCCGACGACGGCGAACAGGTTTTCGGCAACGTTTCGCTTGGCATTACCAAGTCGCGTTATGTTGCAATTCGTTGGCAGGGTGAGGAAAGCAAACAGATTAACGGCACCGGCGGAATTGGCGTCAAGAAAATGCAAGCCGACCAGTTTGCACAGGCAATGCGAACCTTGGTCAATGAAGTCGAAAGCGACCTTGCCGGGCTGTATATTTACGGCTCGCGTGGCGCGATTCCTAACGACACCACGCTTTTCAAAACCAACTTGGCCGACGCCGCCCTTGTCCGCAAAATCCTTGCCGACAACGGCGCGCCTTTATCCGATTTGCAGTTGGTAGTCGGGACGACCGAGGGCGCGGCATTAAGAACCCTCACGCAGTTGTCCAAAGCCAATGAAGCGGGCGGCGACGCGCTGTTAAGACAGGGCGTCTTGCTTGACCTTTACGGCATGGCGGTTCGTGAATCCGCACAGATTAAAACCCCGGCAGTCGGCACGGAAGACAGCGGCACGCTCGGCACCGATGATTACGCCCTTGGCGCAACCACGGTGGCCTTGGCCGCCGCCGGGACGGGCTCCATCCTTGCGGGCGATTTGATGACCATTGCCAACACCGGCGACACCACGACACAGTATGTCGTATTGACCGGCGACGCGGATATTTCCGGCGGTGGCAATATTGTTATTGCGGCACCCGGCTTGCTGAAAGCAATCACGGCCAACAATTGCGCCGTGGCGGTTTACAAGTCAAGCTCCCGCAATTTGGCGTTTGCGCGCTCGGCTATCGTATTGGCAACCCGTATGCCCGCACTTCCCGAGGGCGGCGACATGGCGTCCGACCGCACCATTATCACCGACCCGCGCAGTGGGTTGAGTTTCGAAGTTTCGGTTTATAAACAGTATCGACAGGTCAGAATTGAAATCGCTCTTGCTTGGGGCGTCAAGGTTGTAAAGCCCGAGCATATTGCGATTCTTGCCGGTTAATAGGGCAAGCCAATAAATGAAATTTCCGGGCGGTCATTATGGCCGCTCGGAATTTCGGAAAGAATAAAAATGGAAAAAGAACTTGTCAAAATTGTCAGCAATAACCCGGCGCACCCGCAAGGGTTTTATATTCAATTCAAAGACAAAATGAAACCGGGCGACGTTGAATATTTTGAAAGCGAACATAAACAGGCAACGCAAACGGCGGAGCCTATACCCAAAAGAAGGAAGGGCAAAAAATGATAATCAACGCAAATGAAAAGCTAACGATAACCCTTGCCGCCGGGTCAGTTTTGACCGTTGCCGCGCCTTCCGGCACGACGGGGCTTGTTACCCGCTTGTCAAGAATGCCCGGCGGTGGGGCGGCTCAAAGCGTGACCGCAATTAATGGCGCAAACTTAACCTTTGGCGCTTATGCCGATGTTGAACGATTCGACATTGTTTGCGACGCGGGCGCTGTAACCTTAACAACCGCCGCGTATGACCCGGCAAGCGACGCAAGCGACGCGGAGTTAACCGCCGCCCTTGCCGCTTTGCTTGCCACAAGCATAACAAGCAATGACGCAACCCACACGCCGACCGCCAAGGCGATTTATGACGCACTGGCATTAAAAGCCAATTTGACCGCCCCGGCATTTGTGAGCGTCGGATTGCCCGAGAAAACCCCGGTCAATGCAACCGCGAGCGTCTTAACAATTCCCGCCGCAATTATTTCGGCGTTGGATGCGACAAGCACAATTCTATTTGACGGCGCAACATTTACGAAAGTCACAGAAAACCCCGGCGCGGGCGAGTTTACGAACGCGACCGAATTGGCCGCTTTGTTTCACGCGCTTGAAAATTATACCGCCGTCGAAAGCACGGGCGCGGTGGTCGTTACTTCCGTTGCGTTAGGAGTGGCCGCAAACGGTAAAATTTCCACAACGACAGCTTACGGCTCGGTCACGTCGGGCGGTAGCGAAATCGCCAAGTCAGCGGCAAATTTACCGGATGAAAAAATCAACCTTCTTGCCGTTGGGGATAAGGTCACGTTTGACGGGGCAACCTTTACAAAGGCGGCGGCAACAAGCGTCCCGGCGAATGAATTTGCGGACAAGGCCGGGCTTATTTCCTGTCTTGACGGGATGGAAGATTGGACGTGCGTAACCGGCGAGGGCGTCCTTACCATTACAGCGGCGGAAAACGGCGATAACAATGCCAAGGCGATTAACTTGGTTCATTACCATGCGTCCGCCGGTGCGGAAAACGCCACGGTGGGCATTACAAACGAAATATGCGCCGATGCAACAAATCTTTACCATTGCATTGCAACCAATACGGTGTCGGGCGCGAATTGGCGGCGGATTGCCCGAGGCACGGCATATTAAGGGGCTTGAATTATGGCTTTAACAGTTGAAACGGGAACCGGGAGCGCAAGCGCGGAAAGTTATATAAGCGTCGCGGATGCGTCAACCTACCATAGCAACCGGGGAAATTCAGCATGGGCGGCGCTCACCACCGACGCGGTGCGTGAGCAATGCTTACGAAAAGCAACCGACTACATGGTGGCGTCTTTCCGCGACCGTTGGCAAGGCGAGCGGGTATCAGAAGACCAAGCGCTTGATTGGCCGCGCAACGCCGTCGTCGTCGAGGGTTACTTGCTTGACAACGATTCCGTCCCGGAAACCATCAAAAGGGCTTGCGCGGAATTGGCGCTAAAGGCGGCCACGGATGATTTACAGCCGGACTTGACGCAAGGCGTCTTGTCGGAATCGGTGGGCGCAATAAGCGTAACCTATGACAAAGCGTCGCCGCAAGGGACAAGGTTTTCTTTTGTCAACATAATGCTCGCGCCTTTTTTTAAGGCCGGGGCGAGCGGTCGGGCAACAATGGGATTGGTGAGGGCGTAAATGTCATTTTATACCAAAATGCGAATGACGGCTTACAAGCTCTTGAAGGGCAAAGGTCAATTGATGACCCTTACCCGGCAAAGCGCCGGGACTTACGGCGTAAGCAATGCAACCGCGTCTATCAGCACAAGCACCCAAACGGTTTACGGCGCTGTTTTCCCTTATGCCGACAAGAATATTGACGGCACCTTGATTAAAGCGGGCGACAAACAGCTTTTAATGGCGGCCATAAACGCGGCGGGCGGGGCTTTAACGCCTCCCGTGTTGAATGACACGGTAACCATTGATTCCGTTGTTTATACCATAACGCAAGTTAAGCCGTTAAGCCCGGCGGGAATAACGGTAATTTATGATTGCAACATAAGGGTTTGAAATGGGCGATTTTTCGGTTGACATAGCAAAATTTGCTCAAAAGTCACGCGGCAATGCCGACACGGTTATTCGAAAAACCGTCTTGGATATAGGCCGGAGCCTTATTGAAAAAACCCCGGTGGGCAACCCGGAATTTTGGCAAAACCCGCAAGCCGCGCCGCCGGGATATGTCGGAGGCCATGCCCGCGCAAATTGGGTGCATTCAATCAATTCATTGGATGCAAGAGAAATTGATGACGTTGACGCAAGCGACGGGGAACAAAACACCGCTTATAAGAACATGAGCGGGTCGCTATTATTAAAAGGCCGTGGGGATAAGGACACCGTGCATTTTATTTCAAACTCGGTGCCCTACATTCAAGCGTTGGAAGACGGCCACAGTCAGCAAGCCCCTAACGGCATGGTGGCTTTAACGGTGACCGAATTTAAAGACTACATTCAACAAGAATTGGCGGCGTTGAAATGAGCATATCGGCAGTAAGAACGGCATTGGAAACCAAGTTAAGCGGCATGGCGGCTTTAGCGACGGCATGGGAAAACGCGCCTTACACGCCCGTTGCCGGGACAGCTTACCAACGTTGCCATTTGCTGACCGCCACGCCTTCAAACCCCACGCTTGGCGACGATTATTACCGGGAGCAAGGCATATTTCAGATAACGCTTATGTATCCCTTGCAAGCGGGCGCGGGTGCGGCGGCAACAAGGGCGGACTTGATACAAGGCACATTTAAGCGCGGCACTTCAATGGTGAGCGGGAGCGTTACGGTCATTGTTGAAACAACCCCGGAAATAGCGCCGGGGCGCGTTGACGGTGATAGGTGGGCGGTGCCCGTGAAAATCCGGTGGTTCGCCGGGATAACTTAAAAAGCAATAATCAATAAGCAAAAGGAGAATTATCATGTCAATAGCAACCGGCGTATCCAAAAAAGTTATTATCGCAAAACAGTCAGCCAAAGGAACCATTGCGGCGGCGGACGCGGCAACCGCTGTATATTTGCGGCGCACATCCTCCGATTTGTCGCTTACCAAAGAAACATATCAGAGCAATGAAATACGCGACGACGCGCAAGTGGCCGATTTTCGGCATGGCGTTAAAGCCGTTGAAGGCACCATTTCGGGCGAGTTAAGCCCCGGCAGTTATGAACTACTTATGGCGGCGGCCTTGCGGAAAGACTTTGCGGCGGGCGGGACAATGAACGTTGCGGCGCAAGCGGCAGTTGCGGCGGCCACGACCGGGGGTGCCGCCGGGACATTTACACGCGACGACGCGGAGGGTTCATGGATTACCGACGGTTTCAAAGTCGGTGATGTTGTCCGATTTACAGGGTGGGCAAGCGCGGGCGCGGGTGCCATTAACGCGACGGCAAACAGCAATCACAATTTCCTTATCACCGCTTTGTCGGCAACCGTTATGACCGTTTACGCTCTTGACGGCGTGGCTATTGTCACGAAAGCAAAAAATCTTGATACGACAATTGCTTGCGCGGTGGTCGGGCAAAAATCCTACGTTCCCTTGACCGCGCATACAGCGGATTGGTTTACGGTCGAGCATAATTATTCCGACGTTGATTTGTCGGAAAATTACTGGGATTGCCGGGTTAATTCAATGGCAATCAAATTGCCCGCGTCCGGCATGGCAACAATTGACTTTGGCGTTATGGGCTTGCAGTTCACAAGCTATGCCGCCGGTGTCTCGCCTTATTTCAGTAACCCGGCGGCGGCGGGAACCAAGGGCGTTGTCGCGGCGGCCAATGGCGCAATTTATGTGCAAGGCACCAAGGTTGCCACCATTACAAGCATGGATATTGATTTGTCCGGCAATATGTCATCGGAGCCGGTGGTCGGTTCAGATATAAAGCCCGACATTTTCGCCGGTCGCGTCATTGTCAAAGGCAACATGACCGTCTTTTTCGAAGATGCAACTTTCCGTGATTATTTCGTCAACGAAACCGAAATTTCCATTAATTGCGTATTCACCACAAGCAACGCCGCGAATGCTGACTTTATCGCTATTTCAATGCCGCGTGTAAAGGTGGGCGGCGCAAGCAAAGATGACGGCGAAATCGGATTAAAACAGACCATGCCTTTTCAAGCGCTTTTAGACACGGCGGGCGGGACGGCTACGACAGAAGATACCTTGAAGACGACTTTGAGCATTCAAGACAGTTCTTTAAGTTAATTTAATTAAAACGGAGGCAATACAATGAAGGCAATCGACTTAGCAAATCTTGACACGGTAAAGGGCGCGAATGAAGGCTTTAGCGTTTCGATTTATCACCCCGGCACCAATGATGACCTTGGAATTAAAATCACGGTTTTGGGCAAAGACGCCGACGAATTTATTAAATTGTCGCGGGCGCAACTTAAAAAGCGGCGCGACAAACTGGTTAAAAGCGGCTTTCGGTCGGATATTCCCATTGAAGAAATTGAGCAAGATGACACGCGCTTGCTCGCGGCCATGACGAAAGCATGGGAGGGCGTCATCATTGACGGCAAGCCCGTCGAATGCAACACGGAAAACGCCATTATGGTTTATGAGCGTTGGCCGTGGATACGCGAACAAGTCAACGTCGCCATTGGTGACCGCGCAAATTTTATCAAGGGTTAGGGGAGGCGTTGCTTGATTATGCCCGGCATGAATTTAAGCTCAATGCCCGGCAAAAAGACGGCGCAACCCTCCGTGAACACCTTGAAAGTGTTTACCGGCAAACCCGCAAAATGCCGGAGCAATTAAAGCCTTTAGATTTACCGGCGGCGCTTGAATATGTTTGGGATTGGTTTTGCGAACTACACGGCGGGCGGCAATATAGTGGCTTTGGCGCAACATCAATTACTTATTCAGATATTTACGCGTGGGCGAAATTAACCAAAACCGACCCCTCGCCGTGGGAAGTCGGTTTATTAAAGCAACTTGACCACATTTATTTAACCGAGGCTTACAAAAATGGCGACTGACCTTGCAACCTTATACATCAAAGTGGAATCAAACGGCGTCGTTACCGCGTCAAAAAACCTTGATGAATTGACCGCCAAAAGCAAACAGGCGGAGGGCGCGACAAAATCCTTGGAAGAAAAAACCAAAAAGATGAGCCTCGGCACGAAAGCGGCCTATGCCGCGATTGGTGCCGCCGTTGCAACATTTGTAACGCAATCGGTCAAGGCTTTCATGGAGGCCGAAACCGCGCAAATGAAATTATTGGTCGCCATGCGAAACCAAGGCGATTACACAAGACAGGCGGCGGAGGATTTACAGAAATACGCCGACGCCATGCAGAAAACCACGCAATATGAAAACGATATGCTTGTTGCACAAATGGGCACGTTTAAATCTTTCGGCATGACCAACGACGAAATCAAGCGCTCCATTAAAGCGGCGGCGGACATGGCGACCATGACCGGGCAATCGGTTGAAAGCGTTTCCAATTTATTAGGCAAGGCTTACGCCGGGCAAACCCAAACGCTTGCCCGTTACGGCGTTGTCATTGATAGCACCGTGCCAAAATCGCAGAAATTTGAAGCCGTCTTAAAACAACTTGAACAGCGCTTTGGCGGGGCGGCGCAAGCTCAATTACAAACCTATACCGGCCAATGGCAATATTACAAAAACGCCTTAAATGACGTTATGGAAGTGGTCGGCCACGGGCTGTTAAAGGCGCTTGAAGGGTTGCTTGTCGCGGCGGGATTGGTCGGCATTGCATTCCTAACAATGGGCGAAAAAGTCCTACACGCCCTTGATTTTATTTTAACGCCGGTCAAGGCATTGCTTGAAGGCATTGCGTTGATTGCGGACAAATTAGGCAAGGTCGAGCTTGCCGCAAATATGCGCGGCATTGCGGGCGCAACCAAAGACGCACGGGATAATATCAAGGCCGCGAAAAATGATGTTATGGCGTGGACAAGCAAGCAATATGACTTAATGGTGGCGACCGGGAAAACTTACGATGTTGTCGAAAAGATGAAAAACGGCAAGCGCACCGTTTACAATTTAGATGACAAAGACGGCAAAACGAAAAAAGGCGCAACCGTGCAAACGGACGCCCAAAAAGCGGCGGAGCAAGATGTTTTAAATTATGCCGCGCTTTTAAAGGCCGAGGCCGACGAAAAAAAGCAAGCGCTTAAAGATGAACTTACCCTCGCGGGTGAAATCAAAGCCTACCGGGAATCAGAAATTGCCGACCAACAACACCTTTTAGACATGGCCGAAACGCAAGGCCGGTATCATTCCAACACGCTCAAAGAACGTTTAAAATTGGAACAAGACTTGTTGAAAATTCAACAGGAATCGCTTGCCGGGATTGACCGGGATAATGACATAACAGGTTATTTGACACAGCTTAAAGCCGTGCGCGATTCAATGGGAAACATCGTTAAACTTCAAAATGAAATTGCCGAGCAAGACCCGTGGAAAGGCATGATGAAAGGCTTGAAGGAATGGGGTGAGGAAGCAAGCAACATCGGCAAGCAATTAGGCGGCGTCGTTAAGGGCGCGCTTGATGACATGGCCGACGGGTTAACCGAATTATGCACCAACGGGACGTTTAGCTTTAAGGAGTTTGCCGATTCCGTCATTAAAGACATCATTCGCATGATGATTAAAGCGCAAATGGCAAAGCTCATGCAAACGCTGTTTGGCGAAAGCGCCGGGGGTTCCTCGGGTAGCGGCGGCGGCTTGTTAGGCGCGGCCATTGGTTTCGGGTCAAGTATGCTCACCAGTTTTGCCGGTGGCTTTAGCGGCGGCGGGACAAGCGGGCTTGGAATGGGTGACAGCGGTTCCCTTGATAACGTAAGCGCCGATTCATTGGCGGGCTTTAATTTTCACACGGGCGGCGTGGTCGGGTCAACCGCCGCGTCAAAACTTTATCCCGCGTCCGTTTTTGCCGGGGCGCAACGTTATCATAATGGACTTGCACCCGACGAAATCCCGGCCATTTTACAGCGTGGCGAAACGGTTATCCCTAAAGGGCAAGGCGCGGGCGGGAGCTTGACCGTCAACGTTCCCATTAACGGCATTGATAATAAACAAATGGTCGCGGAATTAAAAGACAGCATCGAATCAACGGTGGTGTCAATTGTAAAGAGGCATTCATAAAATGGCAAATGCAACTTTGGGCACTTATACCTTTGACGTTATGCCTTCTAAAATGACGTTTATCCAAAAAGACCGGGAAACAGCCTACCAAAAGACTTACACCAACGTTGCCTTGTTTTCGTGGGGCTTGTCCTACGTCGGCAAGGTTTTGGATTTGAGTTGGGAATTTATGTCAACGGCGCAATACAAATCTTTGCAAGACATATTTGTGGCCGACGTTCCCGTGGTGTTTGACCCGCAAGACGGGAGCGCCAAAACGTTTAACGTGGAAGTTTTAAACCTTGACGGCGAATATTTTGTGGCCTTTGCCAACGCGACAGGCAACGCCCGGCGGAATGTAAAAATGAGTTTGTTAATTATGAGCGAGGCAAGTTAATGGCATTAACCCTTGACGCGGCATTGGCGGCGGCGCAAGATTCTCAAAGCCGCAAACCGCTTATTGAAATCATATCATCTCAAAAAATTGCCGACATTCCCTTTGACGGGGCGCTTTTAACATCGGAAACGTTCAACGAATACGGCATTAATTTAATCCCTCATTCAAGCGGGCGGCTTGCAATGGCTTATTGCTACGGTGCCGATTCCGACGGCGATTGCGGCATTAAATACGTTTACACCGACGTTGACCGCACGGAATTTAATACCGTTACAATTGAGCTTTACACCGCGACCACTTACACCATGAAAGCGGTTTCAATTTGCGAACTCACCGGCGGAAATATCGGCCTTATTTGCCTTGTTGATGACCAAAGCACCGGGACGCATCTTTACCGGCTGTTAAGGCGGATTATCACCGTCGAGGGCGTGGCCGTATCCAACGCCGAGATTGCCAATTGGTCACATGATATTTACACGTCCGACCCGTGGGTCATAACCCTTGCCGCCAATTCTTATTTGATGATTTACGGCAAGCAAAGCGGGAGCAATTATTTCCTTTACAAAAGAACATCCTCCGATTTTATCACATGGTCGGCGGAAACCTACATGAAGATTGACGCGGAAAGCAACGCGGTCAAGACTTTAACCATTGCCGACAGCGCTTGCATTGAGGCCGACGGGACTTACAATCTTATTTTCACGGGCGCGAATACAACGCCCGCGAGCGGCACCTATACCATTGCAAGCAACGTTATAACAGCGGTCACGCTTACCTCCGGGGGCACCGGGTATGCCGCAAATCCGACCGTTGCCACGCAAAGCGGCGACGGCTCCGTTACGGCCTTAATATCCAACAAGCGGCTTGGCAATCCTTCAATCCTTCAAATCAGCACCGGCGACTTGTGGCTTTGGTTTGACGTTCATGAATCAACAAGCCCCGCCGGGAATGAATTAACGAATATTTATTATTCCGTTTCGACCGACAGCGGCGCAACGTGGGCGGCGGCGGTTAAATTTACGAATCATACGCTTTACAGCGAGGTCGCCTTGCACCCGGTCGCGGTTCAAAAAACCGCCAATCAAATGCACCTTATGTATTCGCTCCATTGCGGCGCTATGCACATGGATGAAACGACCGCCGGGTGGCCGACAGGGGATTTAACAAACGAGCTTTCATGGGATAGCGTCAACCGAAAACTTTACGCCATTAACTACGGCGGAAATAACGGGGCGTTGACTTGCATTGTTAAGATTGACGTTGACACATGGACGGTTGACCAATATTGGGACGCGACGACCACGCCGACATTTTCCGCTACGATGTGGACAGGCTGTCAAGAGTCGGGGCGGCGCGGTTCAACAATGCACGACGGGCACCATATCGCCATTAAACGGCTTAACCTTATCGGCTATTTAAACGGTGAGGATAACACCATTGTTGAATATGACCTTGACCCGGCGGGCGGCGGCAATGTGTCCGGCATACCCTCATCCATTTACAGCATTGCCCATGTGTCCGTTGACGCGGCCAACAATAGAATTTGGCTTGTCCATTACACGCCGGTTTATTCACCTTATGGGTTTTGTGTCGGTTACTTGGATTTAACGGAAACGGCCAATTATGCTTATCACCCCGTTTGGGCGTCCACCACCGGCCAATTTTCTTTGTCGGAGGTTATGGTTTGGTCGTCGGTGGCAACCGGGGGCGGGTTTTATGTTGATACCGCGACCAATGTTATTGTTATGACCGGAGGCCGCAAAGGAAGCCCCGTTGACGGGTTTTTTGTCGTTATAGATATTGCAACAGGCGCGCTTATTCACGAAACGCACGTTACCGATTACGGTTATATGTTGCCGCTTGTTTACAATAATAAGGTTTATTGCGGCAAAGGAATTAATGGCGTTATCAATGAGCTTGTCGAAATTGACCTTACGACCGGAATCGTTGAAACCTTTACGCCGACTTATCTTTATTTAGGAACGCCGTCATACATGGGACGCCCGGTATATTTACAGGACGGGAAAATTGCCTATATCCATGAGCCTTACGGTGTGATTGTTTTTGATACCGTCGCCCGGTCATGGACGGTGTTTAATGACGACACCGTTGCCGGGCTTACCCTGTCCCACGCGGCAAACCCTGTTTGGAATCCGCAATACAATACGGAAATTATTTACGATGACTTAAACGACTTGATTATGTTTGGCGACCTTGGCAATTCGGGCATGGGCGTGGTCATGTTTTCCGTCCACGGCGCAATCAAACAAACCTATTATTCAATAGGAACCTTGCCCGGCGCGGCATGGGAATTTTCAACGCCGGAGGCCATGATTCAAGGCTATCTTGACTATGACGCCGCCGCCGCCGTCGAACCGGGGTCAACGTCGGCCATGTATGTATTTTGGATAAACGAAAACACGGCGCAAAAAAAAGCAATCAAATGGGATAAGGACGGGTCAAGCCATGACGTTTCGCCTTATCTTATTGGCGAGGTGGCCGCCGAGCAAGGCATAAGCGGCAACTTTGCGGCGCTTAATTTCACCGTTTCGCACGGGCATTTATTTGACCCTTACAACGCGCAATCAACTTTAAATGCCGTCTTTAAAAAAGGCCGGAAATTGACCCTCCGATGGGGTGAAAAAATAAGCGGCGTTGATTATTGGCAAAACGCCGGGACGTTTTATGTCACGGGCGCGTCGCTCTCTTTTCAACGGGGCGCTTACCCTGTTATGAAGGTAACGGCGGAGGATGAGCGTTGCCTTTGGACGTTTTCTCACGTTTACGCGACGGCCATTTATAACAACACCCCAAAGGAAATTCTTGACGGCGTGTTAGGTGACTTTGCGGACAAATCCGTAAGCGAGTTAAATATCCCGGCAATCAGCACGGCAAAACTTCAAAACCAATGGATTGAAACAACCATTGATGAAATTGTAACACAAGTTTGCGAGCGGTTCGGGTATTATTTCCGCTTTGATTGCGACGGGCTTTGTCATGCAAGATTAATCAGTAACGCGGCGGCGGTTGACCATGCTTACACGGATAACACCAAACTTTTAAAATACACGCCCGATGACAGATATTCCGATTTTACAAATAGGGTTATGGTTAAAGGGCAATCCCTAACGTTTGTTGACGTTGTTTACGCCGAGGAAAAAGTGGGCGCTTTGTCCGGGTCGCTTGGATGGTGGGGGTGCAAATCCGACCATAAAGTTGAATATTCAGTTGACGGGAGCCGCCGGGTTCAAAATCCAAGATTGGTTGTCATCGAAACATCAACAAGCATTGCCTTAAATCTTGCGGGCGGTGTTTCGGAATACCTTGTGGACGGCGGCGAGGACGCAGATTATAAATATTGCATCGTTTACGTCGAAGCCCCGAGCCTTGTCGCGGCGCTTATCACCTTGCTTGTGGCGCTTGCCGCCGCCTCATTCATTCCCGACCCGGTTGTCGTTTTAGGATTTATTGCAAGCGGC
>AMWB02128505.1_pt1 | contig 26476 bp, 16 predicted proteins | sample 200311 | NCBI WGS metagenome assembly AMWB02 (sample SAMN02737377, study PRJNA173069) | bioreactor metagenome | biome: anode biofilm in microbial fuel cells | place: USA: California | collected 2010-12-16 | reverse complement strand
GGCAGCAGCCACACCGAAACGGCGGCAGGAAAGGCCAGAAGTATAAAGCGGGCAAGCAGGGCGAAAAGCGCAAAATACAAGCTCATGTACAGAGCGAGAAGAAGCAAGGCCGGAACCGCGAGAAACCAGTGCAATCCACCATATTTACTGAGGACAGTAACTATCCAGTAGAGGAGCAGGGTGAAATGCACCAGGCCGCAGCTGAGTCCACAGAAGATGGCGCTCCGAACATTTACAACGGACAGGCTATAGAGCAGGGGAATGAGTGCCACAAAGAGCATCGGCCAGATCTCCCCCCCCCCTGGAAAAGAACCCCAGAGCAGCAGGCTGGTCAGAACAGACAGGAAAAAAGAGCTACTGCGAAAAAATGCCACGACTGTTATTCGTTCTGGGGTACTAACTGACTTACCCGTACCATCTTTATCTGTCTGGCATCAGCGCTTTGCACATCAAACCGACAGCCGGCAATTTCAACGCTGTCGCCGGTAATCGCCAGCCGCCCCAACAGATGAATCACCAGTCCTCCCACTGATTCATAGGGACCTTCAGGGAGTTCAATAGAAAAATGGTCCTCGATTTTTTCAATATCGACCCAGGCGTGCACCTGGACGGTATGCTCATCTATCACTTCCAGGGTATGCTCGTCTTCATCGTACTCATCGTCAATCTCGCCGACAATCTCCTCAAGTATATCCTCCAAAGTGATCAGGCCCCGCACCGCCCCAAACTCATCGGTGACCATGGCCATGTGCACTTTGCGTTTCTGAAACTCACGCAACAGATCGACAATCGGTTTTGACTCCGAGATAAAGTAGACCGGTCGCAAATAGCCCGACAGATCAACGGGCTCCGTTGAAGGACGAGAACAGAGCCTGAGCAGATCTTTAGCATGGATAGCGCCGATGACTCGGTCGGGGTTGCCCCGGTACACGGGGATTCGGGTAAAACCGCTCTCCGTAACTATTTCTATAAGCTCTGACATCGGCGCCGACTCATCAAACGAGACAACTTCCGCTGCCGGAGTCATTATCTCCGAGGCATAGGTCTCGCGAAACTCGAGGATGGAATTGATCATTCTCTCCTCAAGCTGCGAGATCAATCCATGCTCTTCGCCTTCTTCAAGAAGCTCCTGAATATCGTGTTCCAGATCTTCCTTTGTGCCTGGCTTCCTGAATGATATCGCTGTTAATAATTTCTGGAGAAAACCTTTTCTCTGGTTGTTCTGCTGTTCTTCAGGTTCTGTATCGTCGTTGTCCATTGTGCAGATGAGGTGCCCTGTGTGCCGACTATCGGTAGTTGTTCGGGAGGCAGGATAAAAAGCCGCCTTAAAAAAAATAAACTCGCAACGTTTCACTTTAACACGATGGTCGGGTAAAAAACGTAACTTACCGCGCCTTCGGAAAAAAATTATAAATTAGATAGATAACATCGCGGATGAAAAAATCAACATCCCGCTTACAAATATTCAGGATTATTAAGGTTCAACACGATTATACTGTCAAGCAGAAACAAGTGGTTTCCCTGAGATGAGGTCTGGTACATTGTAAAACCAGTTGCCAGAGTATAATTTTTCTTTTCTAATCCGCGTCGCATGACTATAGTAGCGTCGATTTCATATAGTATAAATAGTGTGTATTCGCAAGAAATAACAGGAAAACACTCGCCGGTTTCAGGATAATAATTAACGTTTTAATACTAGACGAGGAACAGTTTGGAAGGAAAGGTTCTTATAGCCAATCGTGGTGAGATAGCTATTCGGATCATGAATGCCTGCAAGGATCTTGATCTCGATTATGCAGTTGTTTACACCGAAGCAGACAAGGATTCGGAGCATGTTCGCCGAAATATCACCAGCGGTCCGGAACAGAACGCATGGCGCATTACCAGTTACACCGAACCCAACGATATCTTCGCCGTTGCCGACCATAGTGGATGCACAGCCATCCACCCCGGTTACGGGTTCTTTTCGGAGGATTTCCGTTTTGCGAGAAGGGCGACCATCCGCGACCGGCCCCTTACCTTTATCGGCCCGAACTGGGAAGTAATCAGAGATCTTGGCGACAAGATCAATACCAAGCGAATCGCCAATAAACTCGGTATTCCGACCATTCCTGGTACGGATGCCCCCATCTATAACGAGATGGAGGCAGAAGAGATTGCCGCAGGACTCCTTGACGACCAGCGACAGAACGGGATCGACAATCCATCAATTCTTGTCAAGGCAGCAGCCGGTGGCGGCGGCATGGGCATAGAAGAAGTGACGGAGATAGAACAGTTCCGCAGGATATACAGGCAGTTGCAGAATTACGCCAAGAGACAGTTTGGCGATGGCGGTGTGCTCATTGAACAATGTCTTCGTGATTACAACCACCTGGAAGTACAGCTCGTCTGCTCGAAATATGGCGAACGAATCCATTTCAGCTCGAGAAACTGCACCATTCAGTCCACAGGTCGACAAAAGCGCGTCGAGGCAGCACCCGGTTTTCACGACTCCTGCTTCGAGTACGATTTTGACGAAAAGAAACTCCTCGACCAGATCGTCAAATACTCGCTTAAGCTGGCGGATTACGTCAAATATGACAATGTCGGCACCTGGGAATGGATAATCAGCAGATCCGGTCAGCCCTATCTCCTCGAGGTCAACACCCGCATTCAGGTAGAAAATGATATCTCGGCGAGAATCAGTTATATCGGCGGGGAACAGCCAAATCTCATTCGCGAGCAGATCCGCCTGGGACTGGGCAACCGAATCGGTTACAAACAGAATGCTGTGAAATTCAAAGGTGCCGCCATTGAACTGCGTATCGTCGCGGAAGATACCCGCCGAGGGTTTGCCCCATGGATTGGCACGATTACCGAGTTCAAATTTCCCGACCATCCCTGGTCTGTCGTGTATTCCCATGTTCCCAGCGACAGACCGTACCCGATTCCCAGTGATTTTGACCCGAATCTGGCACTTGCTCTCGTCTGGGGAGACTCGATGGACGACGCCAAACTTAAAGCGGCTCGATTTATCGATGAAACCGTTATCCGTGGTAAAGATTCACATAATAAACCGATTATCACCAATCTCGACTACCTTAAAAATAATCTGGATCGCCTGCTCGCTTTTTAGTACCGTACAGATTAGCTTCTTGTTTTTTGCAAGAAAACAACCTGTCTCAAGGTACTTATCCCCCTCAGGGGGTACTATACAGAGTCCCCCTGAGGGGGATTCTTCATATTTCCCTTTTATCGGGACTACTACGCCATCAATCAACGATATCAAAACATAGTTTCAACATGAAAGAATTACTCAAGCAGCTATTGAAAATAGAAGAGCGGATCAATTACCTGCTCCAGTTAAAGGATTTTTCCAACTGGGGAAATCTGGATGGTTTCAAGAAGAATTGCGACCAGCTCAAACAAACCGTCTATGACTTCACCGAGGAACAGCTGGCGGCAGAGATCCGAAAGCTCAATGAGTCGATTTCTTTTCTCGAGGAACGGGCCGAAGAACATCTGACACCGATGGAACGGGTCCGGATCGTCCGCTCGATTCAGCGGTTCAGCCTCAAAGATATCCTGGAAAATGTATATGAGGATTACACGGAGCTGGGCGGCGAGGGCGATACCAATGTAGATCCGGCGATGATCTGTGCCAAAGCCACCATTACCAGGCGGATCAAGAATAAACCCTATACCGCCTCGGTCATGGTCATTGGTCAGGAAACAGGGCATGGCGAAGAGTTTCGCAACGGTGGCTCCTGTAAGCCCCAGGGCAACGAAAAAGCCCTTCGGTACATGAAGGTTGCCGAGACGGAAGGGATTCCCATCCATTTCTATATCTTCACCCCCGGTTCCTACCCGGTCGAAGAAGGCTCGGGCGCGGCGCAGCAGATTGCCAGAAATATATATGCCATGACCAAACTCAGGGTCCCGATGATTTCGATGATCTCCGAAGGAGGCTCGGGAGGTGCAGAGGCCATCGGCCTCTCCGATTATCGGATCATGGCATCGCATGGCTATTATTCGGTCATTTCCCCGGAAGGCGCCGCCGCCATTGAAGGCAAAATCCGCGAGGGCTCCAAGGTGCCTAAAGAGTTGATCGAGGTCTGTGCCGACCGGCTCAAATTGACCGCCAGGGATAATCTCGAAAAAGGGACTATCGACCGCATCATCTACGAACCTCTCCTCGGCGCAAGACGAGACGACTTTGCTTTTTTTGCCAAGCTTCGTGCCGAAATGCTGCGGGCGACTGACAAGATCGTCCTTTCGACCAAGAGTTTCAGCACACTGCGAACCTATGAAATCAGGCGAAAAAAGCATAAGCCTGCCAATGAAGAAGAACTTCAGGTCGAGGTGCCGTGGGATCTCAACAAAGAGGAAATCAAAAGACTGCTTTCCGCCCGCTCAAAAAAATATCTGACGATGGGCAAGAACGGCTTTATGGGGCAGGCCGAGGCGGAGGAAGGCATCTATAACCTGGCCAAGGTAAAAACCGAAAAGGTCTATTACACCCTGCGCTATGATATTATGAAAAATCACAAGCGGCAGGTAAAAAAGGTGTTGAACGATGTGTCGGGTGAGAGCTCCGTCATGTTGAAGCGCATTACCGAACCGATAACCGCTTTTATCGACCTCTTTGGCAAGAAAAAGACTGAAAAGCCACAGCGCCTGATTACCTATACCGGGGGAGGCAATCAACAGGAGAACCAGACGAGACGGGTTGACCCGCTGGAACTCACCGACACCTACACCAGCCCGCTGGCCAACATCGACCGGACGGTGAGTTGTCCCAATGCCGAAAAATATGGCTGCAAAGATCTGTGGATCCCGGATCTTTATGGCGAATTTGCCGGGGTCTGCGAGACCTGTGGCCACCATTTCCCGCTGGAACACCAGTGGTATCTGAAAAACATCTTCGACCCCAACTCAATCCGCCAGTTCAACTCTGAAATAACTTCAGGGAATCCGCTTAATTACACTGGATTCACCGAACGGCTGCAGCGGGCCAAGGACAAGACCGGCAAACGCTCGGGCAATATGACCTTCCATGCCAAGATCAATGGCATTCAGATCATTGTCGCCATGCTGTATTCCGATTTTCGGAACGGCACGGTGGGTTCAGCCGAGGGTGAGAAATTCGCCCAGGCCTGTGCTCTTGCCAGACGCAAGAAACGACCTTTCCTGGCCTATATCCATACCACCGGCGGCATCCGCATCCAGGAAGGTACCCTGGGCGTCACCCAGATGCCCAAATGTACCATGGCGGTTCGGGAATATATCGATGCCGGAGGATTGTACCTGGTAGTGTACGACAACAACTCCTACGCCGGACCGGTCGCCTCCTTTCTCGGCTGCTCGCCCTACCAGTTTGCCATCAGATCAAGCCGGGTCGGCTTTGCCGGACCGCGGGTCATCCGGGAAACCACCGGGGCAGACATCCCGCCGGACTATCATTCGGCCAAAAATGCCCTGAAGCGCGGGCATATTCAGGGCATATGGGACCGTCGGGAATTCAGAAGAAACCTGCACAAGGCCCTGTTGACCATGGGCAGCCCAAGCTTGTACTATCGATAAGAAGGACCTTAGAATGGGTACCGTTGGTGCAACAACCAACGGTACCTTACATCCAAAGAGAATAATTGGTATTTACCAATGAAATAACGATAATTACAAAACAGCATCCCCAGTGAGCAGCCGGGCAAATTCGCCGCTGGGAACCGGCGGCGAAAAGCAATACCCCTGGCCTTCATCAGCTCCATATCCCTTAATCAGTTCAAACTGTTCCTCAGTCTCAATACCTTCAGCTACTATCTTCATCCCCAAACTGTGGCCCATTGCTATTATGGCTTTAATAATGACTCGATTATTTTTGAGCATGGTGCAGCCCATGACAAACGAACGATCAATCTTGATAACATCAATGGGAAAAGAAGTTAAGTAACTGAGGGAGGAATAGCCGGTTCCAAAATCATCCAGGGCTATTCTCAGTTTCAGGTCTTTCAACTGTTTAAGAATCCGAATTGTATCTCCCGTTTCCTGCATAAAAACATTTTCTGTGATTTCAATCTCGAGATTGCCGGCAGTAAGGGCGGTATCCAGCAGAGCATCTTTTATGATCTCAATAAGATTCTGGCTGGCAAGCCGGTACCCAGAGAGATTAACGGCAATCCTGATCGGTTTCAGACCATTCTGACGCCACTGTTCATTTTGCCGGCAGGCAGTTTGTATCACCCATTTGTTGATATCAATAATCAGACCGGTTTCCTCGGCAATAGGGATAAACTTGTCGGGCGGAATCATTCCCTTTTGCGGATGGAGCCAGCGCATCAAGGCTTCAGCACCAACAATCTTACGAGTCGAAAGATCAATTTGCGGTTGGAAGTAGAGGACGAATTCATCTCTTTTCAGAGCGTTTCTCATACCTAGTTCAAGCGAATAACGCTCCGAAACGGCATCATTTAATGAATTTTTGTAAAACTGATAATTATTTCTCCCTTTTTCCTTTGCATGATACATCGCGGAATCGGCGTTTTTTAGTAAGAGTTCCATTTCCTCACCATCTACGGGGAAGATGCTTATACCGATACTCGTGGTTACAGAAATTTCATTCCCTTCCAGAAGATATACTGTGGGCATTGCCTGAATAATTTTTCTCGCAACGATTGCTGCATTTTCCGGCTTATGAATATCTGAAAGCAAAATAATAAATTCATCTCCGCCAAGCCTGGCGATCAACGTATCAGAATCACCAACCACCGGTCCTGTCGCTGTATCACTTTTTCGAATACATTTCTGAAGGGTTTCAGACACATTCTTTAATAAAAGATCGCCAATATGGTGCCCAAAACTGTCATTAATCCGTTTAAATTGGTCAAGGTCGAGAAATAACAAAGCAAAAATTTTCCCATGCCGTTTGGCCGAAGAAATTTCATGGCTAAGGCGGTCCATAAAAAGCGTTCGATTTGCAAGGCCCGTCAAACTGTCGTAAAAGGCGAGCAGACGTATCTCTTCTTCAGCATTTTTGAGCTGGGTCACGTCCTGCACCGCACCTAACATCATTTCTGCGTCGCCATTTTCATTGAAGAAAATTTCACATCGATTCAAGATGTGCAGCTGTGCGCCATCCGGAAGAATAACCCGGTAATTTATGCTGAAAGGTCTCTTAAACTTGATAGCACTGTCAATTTTTTCCTTCACCCTATCGTGTTCATGAACGGCAACCGACGCCAGAAAATCTTCATAACTGATCTCTCGGCCAACTTCACCGAGTCCCAGAAGGCTCCCGGCTTCAGGAGAGCAGTGGAAGGAATTGTTGATGAGGTCAATCTCCCAGTTACCCAACCGGGCAAGTTCCTGTGTCTTGGCCAGTCGGCGCTTGCTCTTGTTAAGTTCCTCTATGGCGCGACCGGCACGAAGCATATACTTACCCCGATGCCCCAACATGGTCCAGTTGATCGGTTTTGCGACAAAATCATTTGCACCAGCTTCAAAGGCTCGTTCTATGGATTCAGTATCATCGAGACCGGTCACCATCAAAATCTGAGTATACTTACCTTTCGGCAGATTGCGTAGAGCGGTGCATGTCTCAAAGCCATCCATCTCCGGCATCACCACGTCAAGCAAGACTATATCCGGCGCATCCGATTGAAAGATTTCGACAGCTTCACGACCATTTTCGGCCTCAACTGTAACAAAACCCGCCTTTGCCATGGCGGCACACATCGACAGACGTAATGAAAGATCATCATCGACTACCAAAGCCAGGGGTTTTTCCCGCAAAGATATTTTGTCTAACATCGTGACGATATCTCCTTATTCAAGGCAGCCTTGACGTCAATAAATTCAGATTCTATAGCTGCAACCAGCTCCAATGCATTCTCAAGAGTATTATTTTTACAACACATTTCCAGTTCCCTGCTTATTTGAGAAAGCCGCAAAGCCCCCACATTAGCGCTGCTCGATTTAAGACTATGCGCTGTATTCTGCACCACTTGCAAATCATTGACGGGGAGTGCTTGTTGTAACTGAGCGATCAGGGGTTCAGAACTATTCAGATATGCACTGACAATTCGCTGCAGAATGTCCGGTTTATCTTCCATTTGCAAACCCTTCAGGGTGCTCAATACACTCTGATCAATGGATTCGCTATGAATCCCTTCCCCCTTGGCACATTGTTCTTTTGGTGTGGTTTCAAAAATGACCATTGCCCTTTTCGCATCTTTACTGCTTATATACTCTGTAAGAGCCGTTGATTTCCCATGAACCCAAACTTTGAGGACGTTCAAAATCGATTCCTGTTTGAAAGGCTTGCTGAGATAAGCATCCATGCCTGCCTGCAGACATTTCTCCCGGTCACCTGTCAAGGCATTTGCTGTCAACGCTATGATAGGAACACGCGCATTGTCCCCTTTCTTTTCCTCCAGATGACGAATTGCGGTTGCTGCTTGATAACCATCCATCACCGGCATTTGACAGTCCATGAAAACAAGGTCATATTCGGTCTCTTTTACCGCGGCCACTGCCTCTTGCCCATTAACGCATATTTTTACTCTGCAGCCGAATTTTTCCAGCATGCTGAGTGCAACCTCTTGATTGGTTTCATTATCTTCAACCACAAGAATATGCAGATCCATCGGCCATTCGTTTTCCGTTGGAGAATCCACGGTAGCATGCTGCCCTGACGCAATAGCAGGAGTACTGCCCAATACAGAAAGCAGAGAAGAGTATAACTCGGCCTGCCGGATAGGTTTGGTGAGATACGCAGCAATACCGCTTTCTTTTGTTCTGGCAATATCACCATGGAACCCTACGGAGGTCAGCATTATCATCTGCACATCAGCTATAACGGGATCGGCCTTTATTTGTTCAGCAACTTCCAGTCCATCCATACCGGGCATCTGCATATCAAGGATAACCAGAGCAAAGGATAGGCCATTTTTTTGGGCAATGCGCAGTTTGGTAAGCCCTTCCGGACCATTGCCGGCACTCTCGCTGCTCATGTTCCATGAGACAGCCTGACGTTCAAGAATTTCCCGATTGGTCGCATTGTCATCAATAATAAGCACCCGGACTCCCCGCAACCCATTCGAGTCAGATGGACATTGTTCTCTTACCTCTTCCTGCGCCGGTTCAAGCTGCACAGCAAAAAAGAAATGGGCCCCCTTGCCCGGCTCACTTTCGCAGGCCAGAACACCTCCCATATATGATACCAGTTCACTGGAGATCGCAAGACCGAGGCCGGTTCCGCCATATTGACGCGTTGTAGAACTATCGGCCTGGGAAAAAGGCTTGAAAAGAAGATGCTGCATTTTCCGACTTATCCCGATGCCTGTGTCAACAACCGATAGCTGCAGTAAGACACTGCCACCCTCCTGCCTGCTCGTTGTCGCCCGAACTATAACCTCGCCCTTTTCAGTGAATTTAATCGCATTGGCAATAAGGTTGGTGAGAACCTGTCGCAGGCGCGTTGGATCGCCCTGCAGACAACAACAGCTGTCGGAAGGGATCAGAACAGCGAGTTCAAGTCCTTTGGCATGGGCTCGGGCGGCAAGGAGCTGAGCAACATTTTCGATCAACTCTCGCAGATTAAAAGGGATCGTTTCCAGCTCTAATTTTCCTGCTTCAATCTTTGAAAAATCCAGGATATCATTGATGATTGCCAACAGTGATTCACCCGAACCCTGAATAATCCCGGCAAAATGCCGTTGCTCATCGGTCAGTTCCGTGTCGCACAAAAGTTCATTCATGCCCAGTACGCCATTCATCGGGGTACGGATCTCATGACTCATATTGGCCAGAAACTCGCTCTTGGCCTTATTGGCAGCTTCGGCTATCTCTTTAGCCGCCAGTAGATCCCGGGTGCGCGCCTCCACCTGCTCTTCGAGGTGGTCATCACGCAGCTGGATCGTTGTCAGCATATCATTGAATCCCATGGCCAATTGACCCAGCTCGTCCCTGGCCTTTACCGGAGTGCGGACATCATATTGCTTCTCCCGGGCAATCTGTTGCATAGTCGCCAATAAACTGAGCATTGGCTCAACAACCACCTGCAGTAAACGGCCGGAAAGCGACATCGCAATGAGCAGGCCAAAAAGTAGCGAGCAAACCATCAGCGCGGCAATAATCATCTGGCTATGCTTTAAATCAGTCAGACTTACCAGCATCTGGAGATGACCGATGGTTTCCCCGTCCAGGATAACCGGCTCAACTATATCGATATAATCGGATTTAAAAATTATTCGCCCACCTTGAAAATCGCTGGCATTTGGTGCTCCCGGCAAAGAGCCCGCCAGAGACAGATTGCTGTACTCGGCATATAACTCGCCACTCGCATCGGTGACGCGTCCGGTAATAATTGCATGTTTGGCTGCAAGGGAATGCAGGATAGTGCTGAGCGCTTTTTTATCCTTAAAGGCTATACCAGCCCTGCAATTCTCGGCGATAACCGTGGACAGGGTCTGCATCTCCCCGGAGAGCTGCTCGCGGATAAGATATCGCTGACTGAAAAGAGAAATAGAGGTGGTCAGCAGCAGGGCCACAAAACAGGCGAGCAAAACGATTACATAGAGTTTATAGCGAATGGCAAGTTGTTGAAACCAGTTCTTCATAGCTTATTCTAAAACACCTCAAAAGCCAGATTCAGCAAAGAGGCATTTATCTGCAGCCCGCTGTTAATCGCCTGTCGGTTATTGGCAATGAAGGATAATCGTCCATCTTTTGTGACGAATTCAAAAATTCCACCCTGCCGACTGAAGCCCTCTATATCACTGACCGTGAGAACCGGTCGCCCGACAACAGCCTGCAGCAACTGCGCGAGATGACTTTGTTCCGATTTGCTTATGAACATGACATGGCAGGTCTTTGCTTCCGCAATGGATCCGGCATGATACAGGCGCACGTTTCTGCCGCCAACCTTCTTGGATTCCAGTCCATCAAGTGCCTTGCCGAAAGGATCCTGGCCGATAACACAAAAATCAAATGTCTGTCCTGGCCCTGAAAACGCTTCTTTGGGCCAGGTCGTGAATTTTGTGAAATTGAGCAGGAATGCCGCTTTCAACTTATATTCCAGGGCCTCATTTTCTGCATTCGCAGCCATTGCTTCCACTCCATAGAGGAGCGAGAGCATTACCAGCAAAACAGATATGCAAACTTTACAAAGTGTCATAACTGTTGTGCAGTGCGTTAAAAATGATAGGTCAACTTGAGATATACACTTCGTTCAATTTCGGTAGCCGGGGTGATCAGTTCAGAAATATATTCTAATTGGCTATTGTTGAGTAAATTCTGTCCAACCAGCATGATTTCAAGATTTTCAGTCGGAGTCCAAACCAAATTTGCATCAAAGAGGAAATAGTCGTCCACCGGAACCTGACCCGAGAGTATGTCAGCACTGTCCTGAGCAACAATATTATCAGTATAGCGCAGCCAGAGATTGGTCTGCCAGTTTTTCGCAAAATCGATGGAAGATCGCACCGAAGCCTGATGTTTGGGGCTTTTTAATGACACTGAACTCTTAGAAATGGTTTGGCCGGTGAGTGGATCAGTGCCGGATAAATCCATTTCCAGATAGGAATAGGTGAAAATCAGAGACAACCAGGATGCCGGTTTCCAGTCAGCCGCTAACTCCAGTCCATAGCTTTCGCCATCTGATCCATTAACAAAGGTCAAATCCAAGCCGGTTGGCTTTGCTACCGGCTCAAGTTGATACAATTTCTGGTAATCATTATAGAAGGCTGCAACGTCAAAAGAGAGCCCGGTTTTTGCCTGCCAGCGATAGCCTGCCTCATAGGCAATGACCTCCTCCGATTCGAAATTTTTGTTTCCTCTGATGTAAGTTGTTCCGGTGGTAGTATAGGTGGGGGGAAGGGGATAGGAAGCAGCAAGGATGCTGCCTTTGTGTTCAACGATTGAGGGCGTACGCACAGCACGGGCAACTGAGGCCCAGAGAGAATGATTGACCACGGGTTTCCAGAGAAGGCGACCGCTGGGTTGCCACTCGGAACCGGTAAAATCGTTATGTTCCCATTTCATGCCGAGGGTCAGCCAGAGTTTGTCATCGATCAGTTTAATCTCATCCTGCATAAAAGCATTATAGAGGTCATCGGCAGTATCCGTATCAGACAATTGAATCTGGAAACTATTTTCATATTCCCCATCGATCCGTCGATACCCGCCCCCCATGGTTAGGCTGTTACGTTCGCCAAACTCTGTTTCGTACTGAATATCCAGATCCACAGTTCCGAATGTCTGCCGATAATAATCCTCTTCCCGGTCATTGTAGTCGTAGTATGCCTGAACCGTAAGTGCATCACCACCAGAAAATTCCTGCCGATACCGGCCAAGAATATTGACCCCACCTGAATCGACATTACTATAGTTGTCCGTGAGGTAAGGCCTGGTTGCAGTCCAGAAGGGAGAGAGGATCTGATCTGCACGATTCTGGTAAAGATCTCCCTGCAAGGTCCACTCGGAGCTGGCCTTTGGTTTACCGTCCAGTCGGAAACCGCCCTGAAAACTCTGCCAGTCATCGTTGGCATCACCGTTTCCGTTGACAAGCGTATTGCTGTCACGATCATTATAGGTCAGATAAATTCGACCATCCGTAGACTCATTCAATTTTGCCCCATAACGGACACCTCCCTGAGCACTTTCCTGATCGCCGGCACCAACGCGCACAAGTCCACCAAGCGTATCACTGGATTTCTTCGTGATTATATTGATAACCCCATTTACTGCATTTGCACCCCAGAGTGTTCCGCCCGGTCCCCTAATAACTTCTATTCTGTCGACATCCTCCAGCAGAGTGTTCTGCATATCCCACATAGTTCCGCTATAGGCAGGGGTATACACGCTCCGGCCATCTATCAATACCAGCAATTTATTGGAGGTATTGCCGGCAAAACCACGAGAGGAGACTGACCATTTACTTGCGCTGATCCTGGCAACTTGAAGCCCCGGAGCCATGGCTAACACCTCGGCAATGTGGGTGACTCCTGATCGGCGAATATCCTCCTGAGTAATGACAAAAACCGCGGCTGCCGCATCGGAAAGGAGTTGTTCTTTCTTCGACAATGAGGTGATGGTGATATTCATCAACTGGGAGATGTCCATATCGAGAAATTCATTGCCTGCTGCACTTGCGGCTTTCCCCTCCCCTGCGGCCAGGGTACAACACAGGCACAGGGCCCCTGCAACAAGGTATTTCTTACCGGCACTCTTTATTGCTGACTCCATCGCTGTTGGACCAGGGGTGGGATTTGTAAAACAGTATTTTTGCATTGCATTAATCGACCGTTTCAGGGTTATTAAAAATATTTTCATCATCAATATTCTTAGCTTAAATGCTCGACCACGTATTGTTGCGGAATCATCTATTCCTGTAAGAATTAAACCAATCACGGGTATGAAATCTGAAGCAGGAAACTACGAGATAAATTGATGGTATCATTGATGGAAATTAGAAGTCAAATTTTATGCAAAATAATCAGAAAGATTATCTGGAGATCTATTTAATCCCGCGAAAAATTTGCCTATTCTCGGAAAAGAGATTTCTTACGAAATCATGACCCATAAAGAAATCTGTTTGAAATAGGAGAAAATGAATCAGATCTGACAGACACCTGAAAAATTGGTAAGTGGTAGAGTGAGTCGGCTTGACCATACTTACTTTCACCCAAGACATGGTGTGAAAAGAAAATGACAATAATCCTCGACAGGATACAATAAATACCATGAGTGTGCCCCATCTCCTGATGATTGTGTTGGCAAATTCCGCCTGGGGGGTTAATTTCATTGCGGGGAAAATTGGTGCCGAAGTTTTTCAACCGCTCTTATTTACAGCAATACGTTTTCTTTTCCTGCTGCTGTTAATGCTCCCCTGGCTGAAACCTGCGCCAGGCTATATGAAGCCGCTTTTACGGGTGGCTTTGCTTTTAGGCGTGCTCCATTTCGGGATGATTTTTACTGGTCTGCATGCTGGCGGGAATATTGCTTCTATAGCCATCACGACCCAGCTCTATGTTCCATTTTCGGCAATTTTTGCCTCCATCTTCTTAAAAGAAAAAATATCTTTACTCTCGATTGTCTCGATCGCTGTGGCCTTTGGCGGAGTAATGGTGATTGGTTTTGATCCAATAGTCTTTAATCACATTGATGCAATCTTATGGGTGACAGGAGCGGCTTTTGTTATGGCTGTTGCGACAATCCTGATGCGGCAATGCCCGCATCTCGGGGTATTCAGGCTTCAGGCATGGATTGCGGTGGTAGCCTTCCCGTCATTGCTGTTGTTGTCAGTGATTTTTGAATCCGGTCAAACCCAAATTCTTTCGAATGTCCATCTCATTGATTTCTGGACTCCTCTCTACTCTGCCGTTGGGGCCTCCATTGTCGGCCATGGGATTGTCTATTATCTGCTTGGCAGGTATCCGGTTTCCATTGTCACGCCGCTGCTTTTACCGACCCCCATTATTGCTACATTCCTCGGGGTACTGGTCTTTGGAGACACTCTGGGGTGGAAAATAATTGTTGGGGGTGCAATGACCCTTTTGGGGGTATTGATGTTACTGAAACCGGCAAGACCACGGCAACAGAGGCTGGAGAACGACAAGGCGTAACCGACGTCACCCTACAATAAAAAACAGCACTCAAGACAATAATTACCGCTGCACTGAAAATGCTGTACCTTTTGATAAAACCATAACGCAATGTATGGCTGGAAAATCTAAAGAGCGAAGTAATGCTATACATGCAGCTCAAAGGAAAACCACATTACTAATTTATGGCCTCACCAGTAATTGGAAGTATGCTACTTGCCTCTGGTACAAAGAGACGCGGTTAGTAACAGAAAAGCCTATCTTTCATTTCTCTTGGTGGTTACCTTGCGGGCAACGCAAGTGAATAAAAATAGGTCTTCATACATAAAGAATTCGACTTCTTCGATGATTTCAAAATGTCGGTGAAGTCGTGTGGCGGCAAACCCCATTTTTTCCTAACAAAGGTTACACAGCCTCCCGGAATAAAACGGCAAACTTCCACATCTGCATCTCGACTTATTTACCACTTGACAATTCTACAGCGTAAAAGGCATAATTTTAAATTTAACGTTCCCAGTTGTGAATAAAATCACAACAAAGAAATTCAACTATCTGAAACAATATAATAATAGCTGAATGCGGAAATTGAGAGGTATATCACCTTTGCCACTTTTCTCGGTTATCTTCATGCTGCCTTTAGAAGGCAATAATTTTCATCGAGGAATCGTCACCAACGCCGGATTGATTGCCATTCAAGAAGAATGCAGCTTATGATTTGCCGAAGAATCCGTGCCATAATTGTCGTCATTTGATGTTGGCCCTGGCTGTCCTGGTTACCAACTTCTTTTCTCTGCTCTCCAGAGCGATACGAGAGAGAATTTTCTGATTTTTGACGACAGCACCTTTGATCGATCCCGTTCCAAGTTTGTCGAGCTTATGACTTGAGACCATGCCCAAAAGGGTTTTGACAGGTGCCAGGATGATCAGAGAACTATTGGTGGGTTATTCTTTACCTGCAGCGAAGACATCAAGCACTTCTATTTGATAGATGCACCGCAGAGATTATTGGCGCTTACACTCGACATGGTCCGTTCATCTGGTGGGTTCGCTGAAGCCATTGTAATTGGGATGATAGATCCGATCTTGGGCGGGACAGTAAAGTTCATTTAAGCAAGTAAACGATTGGAGAAATATATTAGGGTTAATTCAGCACGTTAAGTGAACTCCAAAAATTAAGTCTATAAGTTGCTAAAGCTCTTCTTTCCTGTTAATGAAAAGGACTCTGAAAATATCGTTTCACCTTGGCCTCGACTTATGAAAAAGAAACTCCTCGTCATTGAAGATGAACATTCGGTAGCCAAACAGCTCCGTTGGGGTTTGGATAAAGAATATGAAATTACTATTGCCTCTGACGCTGATCAGGCCAAGTCACTTCTTGCTTCCGGTGTTTTTCCGGTGGCTACTCTGGACCTTGGTTTGCCCCCCTATCCCGACACCCCGCAGCAGGGTTTTGCACTCCTCGAGCAGATAGCAACTCTTGCCCCTCATACCAAGATAATTGTCATCACCGGTAATGCGGAAGAAGAAAACGCCATTAAGGCTATCGCCCGCGGAGCCGCCGATTTTTATGCAAAACCGATTGATTTAAAAATACTCAAGATCATTTTATCCCGTACTTATAAAATCCACGAACTGGAAGAAACCAATCGTCAATTGCACAATCAAAGTAGCCAAAGTGGCTCGCTATGCGGCATGATCGGCATCTCACCGGCTATGCAGATAGTGTTTGATCGTCTGAAAAACGCCAGTAAAACCGACTATCCGGTGCTGATAACCGGCAATACCGGCACCGGTAAAGAGATAGCCGCGCAGGCGGTGCATAGTCTGAGCCAGAGGGCCAAACAGCCATTGATCATCATCAATTGCGGGGCAATTCCGGAAAACTTGCTGGAAAGTGAGCTCTTCGGCCACGAAAAAGGCGCCTTCACCGGGGCCGCCGGTCGGCAAATCGGTAAGTTTGAGCAGGCGGATGGGGGAACTATTTTCTTGGATGAAATTGGTGAATTACCGCTGCTCCTGCAGGTTAAACTCCTGCGGGTTCTTCAGGAATCGACCATTGAACGACTGGGAGGAACCAAAACAATCCAACTCAATGTGCGGATTATTGCGGCCACTAATATTAATCTGGAGGAGGCCGTGCAACAAAAAACATTCCGCGAAGACCTTTTCTATCGTTTAAATGTCGTGCCCTTAAGAATCCCCGACCTCAAAGAGCGCCCCGAAGATGTATTAGTGCTGGCGCATTATTTTCTCAAAGAAGAATCCCGAAAAATGCAACGACCAGGCACATCCTTTTCGCCTGCGGCCATTGCAGCACTTTGCACCCATGACTGGCCGGGCAATGTTCGGGAGCTGCAAAACCGAGTTCGCCGGGCCCTTGGCACCACTATGGATAAATGTATCTATCCCTCAGATTTCGGGCTTGAAACAAGTTCTGCAGACCAGAAAGAGTTGCAACTCCCCTCCCTGCGACAAGCCCGCGAAGAAGCAGAACAGAAAGCAGTCCACCAGGCCCTGGCCCTTTGCGGTAATAATATCAGCCAGGCAGCCAAACTCCTTGAGATCAGTCGTCCAACCCTGCACGACCTCCTCAATAAATTCGACATTAATCCAAATAAATGACAACAGCAAGCGATCGACTTCAGGAATTGCAGAAAAAGACCTGGTTCCCCTATGTTCTGCCATTTTGCATTTTTTTGCTACTGACCGAACCGGCGCGTTTTTTCCCCAGCCTGGTGCCCCTTCTCTATATTACCAAGACCGTCCTCGTGGGCGGCCTGCTCTGGCTTTGGCGCGACAGGTATAAAGACGATTTCTCAGCAAAACTCTCCATTGGCGAATGGCTGACTGCTCTTGCCTGTGGTCTGCTGGTACTGATTATCTGGATTGCCCCGGAACAATTTTTCCATAAACTGGGCGGCGGGGCAGGTTTTGATCCCTATAACTTGGCTGATTCACAAAGTGGCGCAATTGGACTCATTGCCATCCGGCTTATCGGGGCCTCTCTTGTGGTACCGGTGATGGAAGAACTCTTTTGGCGCTCATTTTTGATGCGCTACCTGATACATCCTGATTTTCGAATCGTACCTGTCGGTACATTTACCTGGTTCTCATTTTTGGGCGTGGCGATCCTGTTTGGACTGGAGCACGATAAGATCATTGTCGGTATAATTGCCGGATTGATTTATGGACTATTGCTGATCCGGCAGAAAAACCTTAAAGGAGTGATCATTGCCCATGGGGTGACTAATCTTGGCCTGGGAATTTATGTTGTGGCTACAGGAAACTGGATTTTTTGGTAGATTTTTTTCCTTCGCCCCAAATATGTTGCTCGACAAAAATTCATCAGGAATCTGACGCACCTGTTGCAGCATGGCTATTGATTGCAGTATGGCTATTGATAAAGGCTTGTAGTTGCATCGACTGCTCCTGGGTCAACTCACCGAAGCGAACACTGCAACGCCTTTGGAGTTTAAAGTAGTCGTTTTGCTTCTGATCAGAAACCACCTGCACCGGCAGTTGGCTGATCTGCAATTCTTCATTCAAATAGAGATCGATCTGACTGTCGGTCAGAGGGAGTGGACTGTCATTCAGATACAAAAAAGCCATTCCACCCATACTTATATCACTCAGGTTATAGGGCAGCCCGAAATAATCCCCTGACAACGCGATCAGGACCCGCTCAGGAGTAATACGGGGGTGGAGACGACGATCTCCTGCCTCTGCTTTCTTTTGTGTACTTTGCATCTCAGCTATCCCTCTTGCCTTATTCCTGATTCTGTAACTTTCTCCGCCGTTTTCGATGCAGTTCATAATAAACCCGGGAAAACCTGCTCTTAGCCGGGGAACGGTGTCTGGCTTACGAACAAGATCTGATTCGGTGTCTGAATGCTTTTTCTATCTCCATATGGAGCAGCAATCACAACTGGATTTTTGTTATTTTTATTCACTGGAAGCAAATTTTACACCACGAACACAACTAATTGGTATTGTTATGTAAATTATCTTATTTTTCCTCGTGCTTGCACTTTATAGTAAAATATTCCGACAGCTATGCTTATGCTCATTGATGTTCTACGGGGATTGTCTTTTTCTTATTGCTTCTTTGCATATGAACACGGAGGGCTTAACTTGGGCCTGATTTGATTTGCAAAGGTTTGCTTGTGGGTCGTTGAAATTTAAACGATTTTTTCAGGGATGAGATGCGAGTAGCATTTGGCTGAAGCAAGAAGCTTGGATCTATATCAAAAGAGCTTTTTAGGGGTTTTAAAGGTGAGTTTCAGGTCGAAAACGGAGTTGTTTTTTATTTTTTATGTTGTGACATCAGGATGTTGATTTGGTCCGACCCCGAATTGAAAATGTTATCATATTAATAATAACCTTTGCCCCCTGACCTCCGCACTTTCATGTAAAACTTTCCGACATCTTCGCTCCTTGTTGTTTTGCAATCTCAGACTAGTCTTTTCCCCTTACCAAATTAAACATGAACAAATTTGTAGTGACTGAATTCAACTCTTAATTGACTGAGCATTCTCTATGGCTGCTAGAAATAGAAACGGCTTTTTCAAGGATGGGTACCAGGTAGCGCCTGGCTGAAGCGAGAATGGTTGTAGCTAACTTAAAATGGCTTTTTGGGTATCAAAAAGGTGTTCATAAGAGTGAATTGTAACTTACATACCGTAATATTAGCCTGTTGGATTGATCAGAACCCAAGTTGAGGAATTGAGAGTTGAGGGGGGTTGAGCGAGTTGGCGGTGAGTTTAAAATAATCAATATAGTTACACTTCCCATAAAGAAATATTTCGTTTTGCGGAAAAACTTTCCAATCAAAACAATGGTTATGCCATTAGCCCCTATTAAACTCACATTCCATAGAATGCTGGACACAATTATTTACGATAGCAAGATGGCATATTTATTGCTGAATTGTTTTCAAATAATTCGAGTTGTTAAAATCTAAGTAATGGAGCGCTGACAAAGCGTAAATCAAGTCTATGAGCTAAGATAAATCTATCAAATAGACTAATTGCCAGAAAAAGGGAGGAAAAAATGATGGGGAAATTTAAATTATGTTCAGCGATTGTAGCGGGCACCTTGTTTTTAAGCGTTGCAGGCCATGCTCTTGCAGCCGATTATGCTGATATTGTGTTTATTGTCGACGAGTCAGGTTCCATGGCTGGTGAACATGCGTGGCTCCCCGGTATGGCTTTGTCCTTGGATAGCAACCTCAAGACTGCAGGCGTAGGTAGTGGAATAGACTCTAATCGTTATGCCATGGTTGGCTTCGGTGCAAGTAACCCAGCACCAATTACACACTTTTTAAACGGAAATCTCTGGGGTACTGCATCTGATTTAGCATCGCCTGCTCCTCTTCTTGTAACAAACGGTGGAACGGAAGATGGCTATAGTGCGATGGATTATTTTTTCACTACATATGGCTCGAGCCTTAGATCGGGAGCAGCACTTAATGTCGTATTGATTACTGATGAAGACAGAGATATACTAAGCGGTAGTACCAGTACTTATAGTGGTCTACTAGCAGCACTTCAAGGTAAAAATGCTCTTTTGAATGTTGTTGTTAATGCTAATTTTAATTCAGAAGCTTCAAATCCAACTAATGTTACGGAAATTGGCGTTGCTGCAGATGGTACAGCCTACGCTGCAGATGGTTCAGGTGGTTTTACGACTGGTGCAAATGGCGTAACTACATATGCCTATGGTAGTACCCAGGCTGATTACATTGACCTTGCCTGGGCCAGTGGAGGAGCAGCATGGGATTTAAATCTCCTAAGGAATGTCAGTCAACCTGACCTTGCCACCTCCTTTACTAATGCTTTTATTGCTGCCAAGGTCGGTGAAATAGTTATACAGGATCCGACTGGAGAAGTCCCAGAGCCAGCAACTATGCTTCTCTTTGGGGCAGGTCTTGCAGGGCTTGTCGGATTCAGAAGCCGTAAGAATAGAAAGAAATAATATTATCTTCATCCTGTAACTAAAAACGACCTTTTCCCTTATCTTTAAGGGAAAAGGTCGTTTTTTTATGCCAGCGAGTACCTTTCATTTGATTATTTACAAATCCTTTTCATCAACATTACCAATTGAAAGAGACGAACCAAAGTTAACATTTTCCGGTGGTGCTACTTTTTCTCTATATTGTTGTTTTTCATATGCTGCTTTAGCAAGTGCGAAATGTTCCTCAACTTCCGGATTACCGGATAGCACCTCCATTGCTCTTTTCAGTTCCGTGAGCGCAAGAGCATACGAACCCCGTTTATAATAGACCCACCCCAGCGTATCGGCGATATAGGGATCATTAGGAGCGCTTTGACGAGCATTTTTGGCAAAATACAGGGCCAGTCCAATATCCCCTCCCTCTTTGTTGCTATGGTACATGGCCAGACCGTTGGCAGCAGGCGCAAATCCTGGATTTATATCAATGATTTTCTCATAAAGTTCACGAGCCTCTTCAGGCTTCCCTTCTTTATTGAGTAATAAAGCAAGATTCATCATAGTACCAATACTGGCAGGATTAACACTCAATGATGAGCGATATTCTTCAATCGCTTCTTTTCTATCACCTCGCTCAAGGTAAATTTTAGCAATTAAATTGTAAGCGTCGATAAAGGATGGTTTTTGTGCTTTAACCTTCTGAAATACTGCTATTGCAGCATCATCTTTTTTATTGTCAAGCAGAAAGGTGCCTAGCAGAAATAATTGATCTGTTTTATGACTGAGCGCAATTTGATTTTCAATCAATTTTTTAGATTTTTCAAAATTGCCGTTTTTTTGTTCAATTTTAACCAATCGGGCGAGAGCCTGGGTAAATCCAGGTTCAAGTTCCAGCGTCTTGCGAAAGTCGGCCTGAGCGAGATCAGATTTATCGAGTGCGACATAGCATTCACCGCGTAGAAATATTATTTCAGGTTCGCTCGACCTTCTTGTTTGTAACTCGGTGAGTACTGTTATGGCTTTATCGTATTCCTTTTTTCCTACCAAGCATTTGGCAAGAGTAAGATAAACCTGCCAATTGCCAGGCCAGATCTGGAGAGATATAATTGCCTCTTTTTCTCCTAAAGAAAATTCTTTTTCCCGAAGATAGAGAAGGGCAAGTTGGTGATGTGCTTTTGGATTTTTTGTTCCGTATTGGACGGCCTTCTCAGCAGCCTGCAAGGCAGTATTAGCCATTCCCTGTTCGGAGAGGATGATGGATTGCACAACATAAGCTTCGCTCCACTTGGGCCTGTCTCTCAATAATGATTCAATTATTTCAGAAGAAGGTTGCAACTTCCCTTCTCTTAGAAAATGTTTGGCCTGGATCAGCTTAGCTGCGCTGAAACCGCTATCTTCTGCAATAATCTCATTTACAAGTTTTTGAGATTTATTAAATTCTTGTGTCTCAAAATAAAAATCTGCTAACAGAGATTTGATAAGTTTTTTTTCTTCAAGCTGAGCAAGAGCGGTTCGCAGTATTTGCTCAGCCTTACCAAGCTGCGAGGTATATCTATAATAATTATAGCTAAAGATAACAGCCTGCTCATTTTTCCCATTGTGTTCCAACACATCGTTTATTGTTTTTTCAGCTTCTGCATAATTCTTATTCCGCATTTGGAAGGAAGCAAGACCGAGTTTTGCTTCGAGAGATTCAGGAAACAATGATGCCATAACCCGTAAATGATCTTCTGCTTTATCAATTTTATTTTCCTGAAAATAAAGAGAAACAAGCTTTTTATGAAAATCGATATTGTTTTCCTGCAGAACAATTGCCTGCTGCAGAGTCTCTTCGGCATTTTCATATTGTTTTGTCGCTACCAACAGGCTAGCTTTTAATTCAAATGCGGCTATCTGCTTATTATCGGTCGCTAAAATTGCATCAACAACTTTTAAGGCTTCATCAAATGTCTTCTGCATTGACAATAATCGGGCATTGAGCAGCATGCCTTCAAGGTTTCCCGGTTCTTGTAAAAGTATCCTATCAATATGTTTTTTTGCTTCTTGCAGATCATCAGTGACAAGGTAGATCTCTGCAACTTTCATATTGGCATCAATGTTACTCGGATCAAGACTTGCGACTCTCTGGAATTGCTTGAATGCAAGACCAGGCTCTTTGGTTTGGATATATGCCAATCCAAGTTTATATCGCGCCTGAGAGTTTTTGGGATTGATTTGAATTACATTTAGATACTCCAATATTGCAGCTTTGTAGTCAGCCTTTGTGTAGTATTCTTCTCCTTTATTGAAATGTGAGAGTGCCTTCTGTTCAGGGTTGGAACAGCTGATTTGCAGGGAAAAAAGAAGTGTTACTACCAAAAATAGTAGAAACCTCTTAAACAAAATCATGATATACACCTCTTAAAATTTAATTAAATAAGTAGGTGATGGGCAGCCACCTTTTAGGGAACAGATAAAAGACAATTCTCTCCACCGACAACCTTTTGATCCTTATTGTTAGGTTAGACTTTCTCTCTTTTTTTTGCAAATAAAAAGCATTAAACTAGCGCCTTCGAGGTCTGTCTCGTATTATCCGTTTTTTAATACCTGTTGTTGCTCATACTCACCTTGTTCTGGACGTTCAAAAAAGTTCCCTTCCCCAAAACCAAAAAGATCAAAATAATTATCGGGCCATGTGCAGCCAATTTCCTTTTTAATGATGTATTTCCGGTAAGCCTGTCAATCTCAATGAAATAAGCTAAGGTACAATCCAGCTGCGAAAGGCACGCTTCGATTCAACAAGCCGGTGACACAAAGTTTTCCTTATAATTCCAGGGCAGCCATCACTTCGGATTGGCAAAGAGCGCGGCGGAGTTTTTCTGCAGAGCCGTCAGGTATATATCAGCTTAATCTTACTCTGTTTAAATGTATAAGCTGGGAGTGTAGATGAATCAAAAGACTGAACAGACAGACATTGGAGCGTGGGAACGATCGACAACGATGGATATATCCAACTGTTAAATTATTCGACACCTCCGGTGAGAGGCAGCCTGATCACAAACTGTGCTCCGCCATCTGGATTGTTGCCGGCTGAGATAGTCCCTCCTAGACGGGTCACCACTTTTTTCACTTGCCATAGCCCTATCCCACTCCCTCCGTCCTTACTTGTTTTAAATGGCTCAAACAAACCATCCGGCAACAATTCAGCCAAAATTCCCGGACCATTGTCAATAATCTCGACATGCACCTGACCAGCATCATCTCTGACAATTGTTATCCGAATAACAGCGCCCTCTCCTCTGGCTTCATAGGCATTGAGCAGCAGATTTTCCAGGATGGACCCAAGGAGATCTGGATCGCTCCTTACCTGTATTTCATTTGAACCTTCAATTTTGACCTCCATCAAAGGCATTTTTTTTTTCATTTTACGAATAAAACCCTGCAAAAAACTGCCAAGTTCAATATTTTGCAACTCCGGTGTAATCTCATCTTTTAATGCCCCCAGACGATTCTCAACTCTCCCCATTCTCCGCAAGGCATCATCCACCAATTCCAGCATATCCTGCTGAAACTCAGGTTCATGGATATGCTCCGGAGCATTTTCCTGAAGCAGGGAAAGCATGGTCGCCGCATTTTTGATATCATGGAGAACAAAGGCTGACAATTTATGCCAGGCCTGCTGTTCCCTGGCGTGAGCCAGTTCTTCGGCCATGCGCACTGCCAGCAGAGCCGAAGCTGTCTGACTACCAAGAACAGTAAGTAGATCAAAATCATCATAACCGTATTGGCCGCCGGTAAACTCAGGACCAAGACCAATCAAACCAGTAAGTTGATTGCCTATAGAGATAGGAGAAACAAGTTTGAGATTCAATGAAGCAAAGAGAGATTCCTTGTTTTTTCTAGCCTCCTGCCATGCCTGGTCCGGCTCCTTCTCATTACAATCAAAATAGGAATGGCTATGGAGGTAATACACCAAAGGATCACTTGGTCCAAGATTGTACTCAGGACTTGTAGTAGCTGGATCTTCTGAGAAGGATACCAGATTATAGCCTTCGGATGAATCCCCCCTTTCAATCCAGATAAAAATCTCTGTTGTATAGAGACTTTCGGTAAGCACCTCCCGCAGCGCTCTTACCACATCTGCCTCAGTCAAAGCTCCCTGGAGCTGCTGAGAAAGAGCCAGCCACTCATCTCGGTACTCATATTTATTGATATAGAAGTGGGTGCTGATGAAAAAATGGATTCGGCGACGTATTTTCCCAGAGAAGGCAAAGAGTCCAGCACCCACACCCCCCAAAACCAGAAAGAGCCATTTAAGGACAAAGGACATCTCCAGGCCAAAGGTGCGCATAAGCAGGGTGACTATGCCAAAACTGAGCAGATAGGCGGCAAGCAGAGATGGAACAACAACGGCATAAACAATTTTCCGGGATACAAAGATCTTTCGATTGAGCAGCCGGTGGGAGACGACCGCGTAAGACATCATCGCCCAGCCCAAAAACAAAAGAACTGCTAAGAGATGAAGATGCGGTTGGGAAATTTCAAGATATGTCAGTCGAAATGAAGAGGACCAAGCCAGGGCCCCGCAGATCAGGTAGCCACCAACCACCAGAAATTTATATTCCCAGCGTCGTGCCCCATCCAGACAGCGCCAAAATTCCTCAAAACGCCAGGCAGAATAGAGCACTGCCATCAGAACAAAGATATTTAAAAAATATACCGGCCCATACATGCGGAAAGTCACCTTGGCATCAAATAGTTCTGCAATGATAGCATGAGAAGCCAGAAAATAACTGACCATTGTGATTGCGACTGTTCCAAAAATAATTTCAATCAAAAGCTTGAGTTTCGAGTAGCAAACCAAGGTTTGAGTTGCCTGCTTCATGCGCAATCCTAAAGACAACCAAATAAGAGTAAAGATGATTTCTGAAAAAAAGACGACCTGGACTGCCTGAGGTTCCCAGTGATGCGAGAGGTACAAATATTCGCAGGCAAGCAGAGGCAAGAACAGTAGAGTCTGAACGAGAGCGAGGGAGAAATTTCGCTCACCACTGTCCTTGCGAAAACCAAAAAGACCTGAGAGTAAGATTAATAGATTTACTGTATAGAAACAGGGTATGAACATAATGGAGTAAATGAGTTAAAATGGACCAGGTACCAGGATTTGTAAAGAAAGGTGTTTTCAAGCACCTCTAACAATTTTTTTCGATCTTATCATAGCCCAACGGCTCATTGCACGCTCCTTCTGTTTGTTTTATTGGTTTCTACTGCAAAAAGAAACCGATTCCCTAAGATAATTAAGCCTACCCTTTTATTTTAAAGGATATTTGCTGCATTTCACATATTCATTACTGAAATACCGCAAAGGGGTACTATAGTCGGTGCTCGCTTGACGGGTATAAATGCCTTGGTATATATACCTACAATTCAGTAACGGATGCGTAATGGTTGACCGGGGGGAGAATAAGACCCCTTTGCCGACTCAATGGCTGAGACCAAAATAATCAGTTCAGCAAGGACAATGGCAAGGAAGGAAGGTGCTGTTTGGCTGAGAAGGAAGCCTTGACAAGTTTGGTCAGGAATTCGAAGACATTGATACTATGGAGCTGACACGTTCTGACGACGGTCAATAAGCGTCCGGCAAATTGCTCACCGGTTTCGGACTGCGAACCGAAACAGATTTTCCGCCATTGCACGGCAGCTCGGATGGCCCGTTCGGCAGCATTGTTGGTGGGTTGAACCTCTTCATATTCAAGGAAGGTGAAAAGGTGCTGCCAGTTGTCAAGCAGCCGTTGTGTCCGTGTTCGGACTCTTGGATCGGTGCTGTCGCGGAAAATAATGCAGAAATCGTGCATCCTTTCCCGCATGGGCAGGGTATCGAGCAGCAGCTGTTCCCTGGAACCGCCGGATCCCTGAAAAGCATGCCACTGGGAAAAGATTGCGGCAATATCCTTAAGCATATGTCCGGC
>AMWB02033831.1_pt1 | contig 26497 bp, 22 predicted proteins | sample 200311 | NCBI WGS metagenome assembly AMWB02 (sample SAMN02737377, study PRJNA173069) | bioreactor metagenome | biome: anode biofilm in microbial fuel cells | place: USA: California | collected 2010-12-16 | reverse complement strand
AGGCCGCCGTCGTCGGCGGCGGCGGCGGGGGACGTCCCGATATGGCCCAGGCCGGCGGTACGCGGCCGGAAAAACTCGATGAAGCCCTCGAAGCGGTCTACGGCATCATCGAACGTGTCTGATACCGCGTCCGGTGCCGAATTCAGGCGGCGGCATGCATAGAGCCCTGCTTTTAACATGACAATACCCACATCACAGAGGAGAACCGCCATGAGAATACTTGGCATTTCCGGAAGCCCGCGCAAAGAGTCGGTTTCCGGCACATATAAACTGGTGTCCACCGTCCTGGAGAACACCGGCATCGATTTCGATCTGATCTCACTTCGGGGAAAAAATATCGGCGGCTGCATCGCCTGCCTGGGATGCGCCAAAGACAATGTCTGCAAGGTCAAAGACGATCTTGAGAGCCTTCGGGAGGAAATCGTCGCCGCCGACGCCTATGTTATCGGCGCCCCCAACTACTATTCCACCCTGAACGCCCAGACCCACGCTTTTCTGGAGCGCTGGTTTCAATTCCGGCACCAGGAGGGAAACCTGCTCTGGGGAAAACTCGGGGTGGCGGTCGGCGTAGGCGGCATGGCCGGCCGGTATCCGGCGAACGATGTCGAACGATTCTTCATGTACAGCTTTATCGAAACCGTCGCCAAGGTTTCCGGACAGGGTGCGGCGTCATGCTACTCCTGCGGCTACGGGGAAACGTGCAAGGTCGGGGCCCCCATCATGCTCTACGGCGAAGGCGTCAGGATAACGCCCGAGATGATTCCGGACGTCACCAAGGATGCCAATCTGATGCAGGCGGCGGCGGATGCCGGAAAATTGCTGGGATATCGCCTGAACCATGACCACAACCGCAAGGCCGTGACACAGCAGATGCAACAGCGAATGATGGAGATGATGAAAAGCTCCGTGTAATGCTCTGTTCAGGTGATCAAGGAAGGATCGCCGTCAAAAGTAAAACCGTCTCTCCTTGGCTCATGGGAACGTTTCGTGAATCACTTCCGAAACGATCCCCCTGATGCCCATGGAAGCGGAGACCAGGCCCGCTTTCGAGGCGGCTTCCAGGGGCTGCGACACCAGGCAGTCCGGGATGTTCTGTGAGATGATACGGCCTCCTTGCTTCCTGACCGCACGAAGTCCGGAGAAATCACCGGGGTCTGCCCCCGAGAGCAGAACCACCAAAAGACGTTCCCTGAAGGCATCTGCGGCGGAGGCCAGGAACATGTCCGGCATGCCGTCGCCCGAAAGATTCCTGTCCGCGCGCCACTCAAGGACATATCCCTCTTTGTCGCCGGCCAACCAAAAGGACCGGTCGTCCGACGCCAGATAACAACATCCCTGATGCACCGCCGTGCCGGCGTCAAGCGGCCGGACCTGGATTCGGCTGCGTCGATGCAGATACGCGGCAAACGGCTTCCTGAAAGCAGGGGCCATGGCCTGCATCACCACCAGCGCCGCCTTCAAACCGGTGGGAATAAGCGGGACAAACTTCACCAGCTCCGCATATCCCCCGGCACCGGAACAAACGACAACAAGGCGGCTTTTTGACGTGAGCGGCCTCGGCTCGCCGCCGGTTTCCGGCACGATCTGCGGCGGCCTTGCCCTCCGAAACCGGTCCGTTCTTGCCTGGGATGCCTGTCGAACCGCCCGAACCAGGCGCTGACGTGCCGAATCCTCTCCCCTGACAGGCTTCTGGACGTAATCAATCGCCCCCAGAAGAAGAAAATTGATGATATTGGATTCCGGCTGTGCGTTTGCCGCGCTGACGATCACCACCGGGCAGGGGCTGCGAATCATGATGTGCTTCAAGGCGGTCGAACCGTCCATCACCGGCATGTTCACGTCCAGGGTGATGAGATCGGGCCTGACCCGATCGATCTGCGCCAATGCATCTTCACCGTTGCGCGCGGTGCCGACCACCCGGATGTCCTCTTCCGAAGACAACATCTCGGTCAGCACCCGGCACATGATTGCGGAATCGTCCACGATCAGCACCCGTGCGGGGGGACAGGAGGGTTCCGGGCTGATTTCTTCTGCCGATAATTGCAAACAGGTCTCGGACAGATCCATATTATTTGTCTCATTCCCGTCTTCCTCACATGCCGGCAGACGCGCTGCCCGTGCCTCATCCATCCTCCGGTGGCTTTCCATGATCAGATACTGCCAGTTTTTATCGATGGTGGTCCTGGGTACGGACGCATCTCCCAGCGTCTCAAAGCTCCCGCTCTCCCACGAGAAAATTTCGTAAAAGGCGCCGAGCCCCTCCGCATCGCCGCATGCGGCGTGAACAATCTCGCCCTCATCGATAAAGATCGTCCCGACGGACTTGTCCTTGCGCACCTGTATGACGGTGCTGATTCCTGACGCACAGCACATCTGGATCAGGTCCGACAGCTTGATGTTGGCAAGCCTTCCGGCAAATCCCTGTTTCCCGAGGTCATTTTGATCGCTGTAAGGCATAAGTCTCCTTCTTTTTTCCGCCGGCCGCCATCAGATGCTCAGAAAAAAGAATATGATTGGAATATATGCTGCCGCGCTCTCTTCCAGTGCCGATTGCCGGAACCCGGGGCCACCTGACCGATATATCCCTACACCGCATAGTTCACCCCGAGCATCAGGAAAACCTCGTTTCTGAGGTCGTTCAACGCCGGGGATTTCCGAAAATCCCTCGGTCGCGGGAAGTCGAGTCTGCGCGTCAGCTTTACCCGGGACGGCCGCCCGCTCATCACCACGATCCGGTCTCCCATGATAAGGGCATCGTCGATGTCATGGGTGACCATGACGGTGGTTTTCCCGATAAACTCATGCATGGCCGCCACCTCTTCGCGCATCTTCATATGGGTCAGAAAATCGAGCCCCGTGAACGGCTCGTCCATGAACAGGGTATCGGGATTGACGACCAGGGCGCGGGCGAGCTCGGCCCGGCGCTGCATTCCGCCGGAAAGCTGATGGGGATACCGGTCTTCAAAACCCTCGAGCTCCACCATCTCGATGTACTCCTGAATCCGCCCGGCCTGGGCGGTCTTATCGGCCATGTTCCGGACGCCCAGGGCGACATTGTCCCATACCGTCATCCAGGGCAGCAGCGCCGTGTGCTGAAATACGAAGATATGCTCCGCGTTCGGTCCGTCAACCGGACGGCCGTCGATCGTTACGCCCCCGCTGTCGCAGGGTTCGAAACCGGCGATGATCCGGAGCAGGGTCGACTTTCCGCAGCCCGACGGCCCCAGGATGCAGACCATCTCGCCGTCTTCGAATTCAAGGTCAATGTCGTTCAACACCGCAATATTGTCTCCGGTCCGGCCGGCGGCGATCTCCCGGGAACGCTGGACCGTCCTTCGGTTGGTGTATGCTTTTGAAACGCCGCTGACAACGATATGCCCCATTCCGACCGCCTATTTCCTGAGTGTGCCCCAGAAGACCGATTCGAGTTTCGACAACCGCATCATCAGGCCGTCGAGACACATGCCGATCAGGCCGATGACGATCATGCCGTCCATGACATAATCCATGCGCAGGGCGTTGCGGGAATCTAAAATCAAGAAGCCCAGCCCGGACGAAACGGCAATCATTTCCGCGGCAACGACCACGATCCAGCCAATGGTGACGGAGATGCGCACCGCCGTCAGGATATCGGGCATCATCGCCGGAAAGACGATCCTGGAGAGCACCTCGTACCGGGAAAAGTTGAAGTTGGCCGCCACATGGAAATAGACCGGACTGATGGCGCCGGCCGATGCAGCCGTCGATACCGCAAGGGGAAAAAAGCTCGACAGGAAAATCAGGAAAATAGCCGGCGGATCGCCGATACCGAACCAGAGCATCGCAAGGGGAATCCATGCCAGGGGCGAGATCGGCCGCAGAAACTGTATGATCGGATTGAAAAACACGGCGGCCGGTTTCCACCGTCCCAGAACGATCCCCACGGGAATACCGGTCAGAACGGCGAGATAAAAGCCCGTCGCCACCCGAAACAGGCTCGCCGCCGTGTGCTTCAAAAGAGTGCCGTTTTCGAGCAATTCCCACATCCCCGCCGCCACCACGCGAGGCCCTGGAAATACCTGCGGACTCCATCCGCTGAAGCGGGCGGCGACATGCCATACGACAAGCATCACGACAAACGGAGCGGTTTTCAGCAAAAGACGGCAGCAGGTCTTTTTGATCCTTTCGGGAAACCTGGCGCCTAAACGCACTTTTGCGGGATTTTTTATCAGACAACCGCTTTCACGCATATCCGGGTTCACTTTTCCAACGCTCTTTCATGAGGTTCGCCAAGAGCCGACTTTACCATTCTTTGAAGACGGCGGCGGGTGTTTTCTGGATTACCGATAAACTTACATCCCAATCCGATATAAGGCATGGGGAGATGATCCAGAGTCCAGCACACTTCAGCTGTTTCTCCGGCGAGAACGCTCAAATCCCGGTTTCTATCGACGGTCTTTATCTGGATGCGATACCCTTCATGAAGAAACGGGGCGGAATCGACGCCGGCCATCAATCTCATCCCTTCTTCGCTTACATTTACCACGACGGCTTCAAAATCGTCATCCGGACATCCTGCGACGATAAAACGGATCCTGGGACCGCTCTCCATCGTGAAATAAATCCGCTCGTAATCTCTCTTTTCGATTCGGCCAGGCCCATTTGAAGCATTCCCGTGAACATCCGGTGTCGGCTGCGCTTCCTTCTCCGGCGCGAGAGAAATCGTCAACAGCGGAGCAGCCGGTCCAGCATCGATACCGGAAGAATGCTTATCCTTCGAGATGGTGATGATATGAGCACATCGACGACACGTAAACTGGTCCGGATTTTCTCTGGTATCTTCGATATTGAGGATATAACGTTCCCCGCAATCCTCACAAAAAACGATCATGTCTCATCTCCCAACCGGCCTTACCCGCTTGAACCAGAAGCCAAAACATCAGCACCGCGGCACGCCCGGCAGACATCAGGCACGATGCCGCTTGAAAACAGGCTGGATGAAAAACATCAAGAATCCGGCCCCCCACCTCCGGATATCAGTATACTGTCTATCGCATCGATGTCGGCAAGCGCCGCCCCGCGGGCGAACCGGTCGTCGACCAATCCGCCGATCTCATTGGAAAGGGCGAGACCTTGTTTGACCATCAGGTCGGCGATCTGCTGGAATTCATCCGTCCGGGGGACGAACCGGTCAAAGACCACTCTTTCGGGAGGATGGGTAAGGGCATACGTCACCAGTTCCGCGGGCTGATGCCAATAGTCCGCGGCAATGCGGGCGGCGTCGGGAAGATGCCGGCCGGCCCACAAGCCGGAACGGGCTGCGCCCTGAACCAGCATCCGGACGAGCATAGGCTCGTTCCCGATGAGGGATTGCTTGACCACCATGACGTTGCAGATGAAATCGGGCCAGACCTCCTCGACGAAAAACATCCGGCGTGCATCACCGCTTTTCAGGGTTTGCGCGGCAAATGGCTCTCCGACGTAATAGGCATCCAGGGCGCCCGACACGAGCGCTGCGGGCATATCCGGCGGATTCATTTCCACCACCCGGATTTTCCCGTGCAATCCATGTTCTTCCATGAGCTGCCGGATGCTGATGTTGTGGCCCGAATAACGCATAGGCACGGCCACCGTCCGGCCGGCCAGGTCGGCGAACCCTGCGGCGGTGCAGTTCCTGCTCACGACCAGCGTGCTTTCGTGGCGATTGCCGATATAAACCACCTTCACGTCTTCCCCCTGCTGGCGCAGAACAATGGCCAGAGGAGCAATGATGAATGCCGCCTCGATATCATCGTTGCGGAGAGCCTCGGCCATTTCGGCAAAAGATGCGAATTTTACGGCTTCAAAACGCACGTCGCCGCGCCCGCGGGAGACGTGGTCCAGCAGAGGCGCCGCCATATTGGTGATCACGGGCATATAGCCCATGCGAACACGCCTGCGCTGACCGGCATCGACATTGAACCAGCAGTGCAGGCCGCTGATCAGCACCCACCAGACGACGGCAACAACAGCAACGCGCATCGTGACCGGTACGCTCGAAAAGCCTTGGCGCATACTGTCAAACGGCATGCAGGGTCCCCCCATGGACGGATGGGCGGCCGGCTTCGACCATGCCGCCGGGGGCGGTCACACCCATCGAATTATCCCGGGGCTTCGTTGCGATGCTCTGAAAAGGCGGACACGAGAGAATCTCTCTGGCGAGATGAACGTACTGCCGTCCGGCAACACTGTTGGGATCATAAACGATTGCAGGCATGCCGACGATCTGGGATTCCTTAAGCTTTCCATCCATCTCGATTATGGTGCGGTAAAGATGCTTCGGGTACATCTTCTGCAGTTTGTCGTAAATGACCTTGGCGGTGATTTCATTTTTGTCGTACATCGTGATCAGTATCGTGAATTCAATCCGGGGATTGGATGCCGCCCGTATCACGGCCGTCAGCTTTTCGATCCGATCGACCCCGTGAGTGGACAGAAACTCACAAGGACAGGGAATGATCACCATCCGGGCGGCGGTCAGCGCATTCAGGGTGAAAAATTCGATGGACGGCGGTGTATCGATTAAAATGAAATCAAATTGCACCCTGAGCCTTTCCAAATGCTCTCTGAGGATATACTCGTAATTTTTTTTCCCGAAATATCTCTTGTTGAGCAGCGCCATGTTACTGTTGGAAGGCAGCAGCCACAAGCCGGAATACCGCGTTTTAACGATATGCGGCGCAAGATCCCGCGTTTTGGCATCAACGATCTCGAAAAATGAAACCTGATCCCGGTACCCCAAAGAAAGCGTCAGATTGGCCTGGCCGTCAAAATCGATCAGCAGCACCCGTTTTTTCAGCAGGGCAAGAGACAATCCGAGGTTCAAACAGGTAGTGGTTTTGGCGACCCCTCCCTTCTGGTTGGTGAAGGTAATGACATTTTCCTTCCGAACGTCCGTCATCGGTGCCTTATGGTTCGAAAAAGAAACATCTCTGTCTGGTGAGACAGCGTTAACCTCGCGGCATATACCACCACATTTCCGGCACCGTGCCTTTGCGATCTTTTCGGCAGCATGGGCATCATTCAGCTGATATCGGGTATTGCACCCCCGGCAGACAACGATCATACTCGACTCCTTTATGGTGCCCCGCTTTACCGGGGTCTATGCGGCTGCAGGAACCAGAATTCAAAACATATAGCTCTATGCAACGGCGCATTGAATGGCGGCGGGTAAATCCCTGTCGCTGACCACCTTATCCGCTACACCGCACGCGATGGCGTTGGCCGGCAGATTGGGAAATACACAGCAACGGGTGTCGATCACCAGAGAAAGGCCCGCATGCCGTCTGACGGCGGCCAGCCCCCCGGCGCCGTCTTTGCCGATACCGCTCAGCAGCACACCCACGACGTGGCCTGGAAAAGCTTCAGCGGCCGAGGCAAAAAGCAGGTCGATAGGAGTGTCCCCTGCCGCCCCCACCCGCACGTGCGCACGACCTTCGGAGGTTTGCGCGACCCTGAGGGAAGTTTCGGTGGAACCGATATAGCAGGTGCCCGATTCGATCGTCGTGTCTTCCTGTAAGGCTCTGATCTTCCAGGGAACATGACGGTCAAATTCCTTTGCGAAAGACGCGAGTATTTTAGGCGCTATTTCCTGCATCACCACGACTGCAGCCGGAAGCTTCGACGGCAGATTGGCCAGCAATCGAATCACCGTATTGGGTCCGCTTAAGGTAGTACCCACCGCGATGATGTCATCCGGAGGAACGCCGCTGCTCCTTGTTTTTTCAATCCCGACGCCGCCCGGCGGCAGACGCGTCCGGTGAATATTTTCCACATTGACGGCGGCAGCCATTTTAACCCGGTCGATGATTGTCCGGGCCGCCGTGTCGATATCGCGGGAAACCGCTCCCGAAGGCTTGGGAACGAAATCCACCACGCCCAGCCGGAGGGCTTCGAAATTGATGCTGCCATCGGCAAAAAGTGAACTCAGCACCACGATGGGAATCTGCCATCGGATCATGATGTGGCGAATCGCCTCGATGCCGTTCATCACCGGCATATCCATATCGAGGGTAATCACATCCGGCGCCAGAGACCCGGCTTTCTCAAGCCCGATCAGACCGTTTTCAGCGGTGCCCACCACTTCGATCCCGGGATCCGATGCAAGAATATCGGTCAGGGCCTTGCGCATGAACAGAGCGTCGTCAACCACCAGAACTCTAATCTTCTCTTCCATTCTCTCATCCAATTCTCATGCCCTTCCAATTCTCACCCTGCTGCGCCGCTTCATCGGACAGACGATGCACGCCTGAAGTTTTGACCATCCGTATCAGCTCTCTCGCCAGATTGTCATCGGACACCACGCGGGCATTTGGGCATGCTTCAAGGGCGGCTTCCGGCATTTCATCGACGAGGCAGGTATTCGGGTCTTGAACGAAGGCGGCTCCCCCCGCGCGGTAAAGTTCGCCCACACCTTCGGCGCCGTCCCTGGAAGCCCCTGAAAGCACCACCCCCGCCGCATGGCCGCCCAGCTTGTCGGCCATGGAGATCATGAGGATGTTTACGGAGCCTCGGTGGGCTGGAAAGGATGACGGCACGATCTGCAGTCCCGCCTTTCCATCCGGCAGTGCGACGGTCACATACGCCTCACCCGGCGCCAGATAGCAGGTCCCGCCGTGGAGGCGGTCGCCGGCCTTCGCCTGTTTGACGGAGATCAGGCTGTGTCGGTCCAGATAACGGGCAAAGGCATCCACATGATATGCCGAGGCATAGATCACGACGATCAGGGCCGCAGGCAGATCCGGCGGCAGCAGGGGAACAGTTTTCAGCAGAGGCCCGCAACCGCCTTCGCCGGTACCTACCGAGATCACCCATGCCAGGCCCGGATCCCCGGCATCGACCTGGCGTCCGTTGATCCTCGTCCGGATATAGCGGGCGGCATTGATGGCCATCCGTGAGGCGCGTCGAACCTTCTCCCTGATATCCCCCAGCGAAGCGTCTTTGCCGCCGACAGCTGCGGACGACGGTTTTGAAATAAAATCGACGGCCCCGAATTTAAGGGCATCGAACGTCACCGCCGCGCCCTCACGTGTAAATGCGCTGACCATGATGGTGGGAATACGGTAGTGGATCATGATCCGTTTCAGGGCGGATATTCCGTCCATGACCGGCATATTGACATCCAGCGTAATGACATCGGGATTGACCACGGGAATCATCTGAAGCGCCTCAGCGCCATTCGCGGCATTTCCGACCACGATGAAATCGTCGCTGTCCAGCTCGGACGCCAAGGCCTTGCGCATCATTCGTGAATCGTCGACGATCAGCACCCGGATGCCCCTGCGGGCTTCCGGCGCTGCGGTCGGACACCCGGTTTTTGCCCTCACTATCGTCCTTGAAGGATTTCCTCCGGATTTTGCCGGGCCATCATCCCTCCGGCTTACGGCTGCCGGGACCATGTCGTGCCATTGCAGCTTCATCGTGGTTTTCTTCGGCGCCATCTCGGCGGTGCATTCCACACTGTCATGGACCTGTCCCATGAGAGCGTAAAAGGCCGCTTCACCTGCAACATCACCGTCTTCGGCATGCACCACTTTTCCCGCCACGAGATAGATGCTCCCCGTACACCCGTTCCGGGAGGTTCGGATCGCCGTCGTGGCGCCGCCCAGACAGCACATCTGGAGAACATCCGCCAGGGAGCTGCCGGCAAGAACACCGAAACGCTTTCGCACACCCGGCCCTTTGTCTTTCATATCAGGCACTTTTACGCATCTCCCTGACAGCCGTATTCCGCATGCGGGTTTGACGGCCGATGGAAAGCTGCATCAGCGCATGGACGTCCAAAATGAGAGAGATGCGGCCGTCACCCAGAATCGTAGCTCCGGAAAAGCCATTGTTATCCTTGAGGTAATCGGGCAGGGGCTTGATGACGACCTCTTCCTGTCCCCGCAGTTCATCCACCATCAGGCCGACGCGCCGGGAACCGGTGCTGACGATCACCACAAAAGCCCTGCTCCCGTCCGCAGAGGCCGCCGCCGGCAGATTGAAAAGCTCGGAAAGACGGATCAACGGGATGGTGCCGTTTCGCAGGTAGATCACCTCGCTGCCCTTGATGCTCTTGATGTTCTCCTGCCGGATTCTGAGGGTTTCTTCCACTGAAATGAGTGGGATGGTAAACAGGGCCTCCCGCACGCGGACCAGGAGAGCCTTGATCACGGCAAGCGTGAGAGGAATCTTGATGCGGATGCGGGTTCCGGTTCCCGGCCGGGAATCGATATCGATCGTACCGTTGAGGTTTTCCAGATTCCTTTTGACGACGTCCATACCGACCCCCCGGCCCGAAGTGCGGGTCACCTGATCGGCGGTTGAAAATCCGGGCTTCATGATCAATTCGATGATTTCCCTGGAAGACATGCGGGAGAGCTCATCCTCGGCTGCCATTCCTTTTCTCAGGGCTGCCGCCTTGATCGTCTCGGGATCGATGCCCCGGCCGTCGTCGGCGATCTCGATCACGACATGGCTGCCTTCGTGATACGCATCGAGCCGCAGGCGGCCTTTTTCCGGCTTTCCCATGAGCCGCCGTGTTTCAACAGGCTCGATCCCGTGATCGACGGCATTGCGGATGATGTGGATGAGAGGATCGGAAATTTCCTCTATGATCATCTTGTCCAACTCGGTATCCGCGCCGTGAATGTCCAGTTCGATCGCTTTGTCGGTGCCGTGGACCAGATCCCTTACAAGTCGCGGATAGCGGTTGTAGAGCTGGGAGATCGGCAGCATGCGCACCTTCATCACGCCCTCCTGAAGCTCGTTGGCGACCCGTCCCAGCGCCACGACGGCCTCGTTGAATTTGAAGCTGAGCCCCTTGACCTGTTTTATGTCGCGTTTATTCAGTTCCGTGGTGTCGTGAAGATAGGCCTCCACCTCTTTCATTTCATTGCAGAGCTGGGCGAACCAGGCCCGGTTGATCACCAACTCACCGGCGCGATTCATCAGTTCGTCGATTTTGGCGGCGTCCACGCGCAGACTCTGCCGAACGACCTTGTCCGCCGGGGTTTGGGCAAACCTCGGCTCTTCCGGACGGCGCTCCGTTTTGGTCGGCGTTTCCACAGGGGTAACCACGGGCTCGGCACCACCGCCCAAAGATTGATCCAGGGCGCGGGAGAGGCGCTCCATCAGGGCCTGCTCCTCGTGAGATTCAGATATGCCGGCGGCCGACCGGCCACCGGACCCGATGCCGTCCTCCTTGTCGTCTTCCGGGATTGCATCGGTGGAGAAAAGCTCGGCCGTCCGATCTTCAGGCGGCTTCAGGGCGCCTTTATCGGCGCGAAAGACCCCATTCTGCTCCACAGCCGGCACCGCCATGCCCGCCAAAGGCGTATCCGCTTTCAGGAATCCGCCCCATTCCGCCGCATCCTGATCATCTTGACCCGGCTGCGCTTCCTTCCGGATCGATCCGGCCGTCTCCCCGCCGCCGGCTCTGCCTGCAACGCTTCGCTCCGTCTGGGGAAAGTGATCGAGAACACGGGAGATGTAGCTATGAATGTGGATACCAGACCACCGTGCGGGGTCTGCCGCCTCATTCATCAAGAGGTCATCCCGATAAGCGTCGATCTCTTTCAGCCAGCTGTCATATAAATCGGTGAGTTTCTCATACCCCATGTAATTGGCCGAAGCCTTGAGCCGCGTGATTTTTTCGATGATATCGCGAAGCAGGCCGGAAGGACGGTCCGACCCCGACAGCTGCTCCGCCAGGATCTGGACGCTGAAAAGGTTATCGTTGAGCTGTTCCAGAAAAATGGAGAACAGCTCCGCATCGGCGCCTTCTGCATAGACGTGTTCCTCCGGCGCACAGGCGTCCGCAGCCCTCCCGTCCCTCAGACCATCGGCATCTCCATCGGCAACGGCAGCATCGGCCCTGTCAACCGGCGCCGCGGGGAGATCCTGGACCTGAGGAAATCGTTTCAGAATCTTGGCGATATAGACGTCCACCCCGGCGGCGACGATCATGGCCGCCTCCACCGGATCTCCCGAAACAATCTGATCCCGGTATTCTTCCAACCGCGACCGCCAGCGCTCATAAAAATCGGCAAGGCTGCCGTACCCCATGTAATTGGCCGCCGCCTTGAGCCGTCCGACCTTTTCGCTCACAAGTTGAATCAGATCCGGAAGACTTTCCGCATCCGACATTTTCGCGGCAAGATCTCGAATTTGAGAGAGATTGTCTTTCAACTGATCGATAAAAATAGCAAAGAGTTCCTCATCCGCACTTTCTTCATAGTTTTCATCTTGATCTTGGACTAGCTCTTTCACACGGCCGCCTCCTGTCACGGCCATCCCCTTCGCATCACTTTTCATGTCGATATCCGGCTGATCGGCGAGACCCGCCATCAGATCATCCAATTCAAGAGCAAAACCCTCCTGCCCAGACGTCTCCCGGTCTGTCGGAGTGCTCTCGGTCAATGCAGCGCTGCCGTCTTCAATGCCTGCAGCGGGATCGGCCGGCGTGAGACGGATATCCTCCGGGATCGACGGATATCCATTTGCCGTCATCAGCCTCTGATCTTTCCACGAATCACGGGTGCCGCCCATCTCCAGGTCGAGACCGGGCGCCGCATGCACCGATGTCAGACGATCGGTGCATCGATTGATCACCTCCATCAAGTCTTCGATTCCCGTTCTTACTTCCTGGTAGCGTTCTACCTCTGAAACAAGCACGGCGATCCGGTCCCTGGCGGCGATGAGGATATCGATCAATTCCGGATCGGCCCGCCGGCGACCCTGCCGCAGAATGTCGAGCAGATTTTCGATTTTATGGGAAAGCTCGCTGACGGCATCGAGGCCCAGGTATGCAGACGAACCCTTGATCGTGTGCATGCCACGGAAAATATCGTTGAGAACTTCCCGATCGCCAGGCTCTGATTCGAGCCTGATCAGGTTGGCTTCCATCTCGTAAAGATGCTCGCCAGCCTCGGCAATGAAATCTGGAAGCAGTGAAGAATCAATCATGATGCGCTCCTCGTTCGGGCATGAAGACCATCCATCCGAACCATGGCCATCCCGACATGTGCACTCTTAAATAAAAACGGTGATCTTCGCAGTGCGAATACCCGCAGGACCGTTCAATCCATCGCGCTACAGGGCTCGTTCGCGGCCATGATCCGGTTTTTTTCGAACCTGACGTCATAAAGGTCGAATGATCGGATCATGCTCTCCAGGGTCTGAAGTTCTCCGCGCACAAGCGCTATATTCCGATGAACCGGTTCAGAAGCGCCGGTATCGGGCCGTGCAGGGCCATTATCTGACATTCGATCCAGAAGAGCCGATGAATGGCGGGTCAGATTCCATGTCAGCAGAAGGATTTCCTGCAGGTTGACCGACAGCTCCTCATACGACTCTTTCAATCGGCGAATCTCGGTGCAGCGATAGGCCGGCATAGATGCTTTCAGCTGCCCTCCGGCGATCCTGCCCGCCGTGCGTACCATTGATTCCATGGGCGTTACGAAATGCCGGAGAAACAGTACCAACGCCGCACCGCTTCCGCCAAGAATCACCAAAAAGAGCACCACAAGCGGATGATGCACGGTCCCGATCAGATTCACGACCGGCGTGATGTCGAATGTCTCGGCTGCGGACGCCGGCATCTGAACGGCGATGCCCGTAAGAATCCGGGTTCTGAAGCCGGCGCCGTTCAGCTGCGAAATGACTTTCAACCCCAAAGACACCGGGACAAACACGACCAGCACAAAAAAAAGCCATGCATACACCCGGATACTTGCTAAACGAAATTTGGCCATGTTACATCCATTATGCATTTCACCCTGCAGCTCTTTCCGACGCCCATGCCGAGTGCGTTATACCGCCTTGTCTTCGCTTCGATTATATCAGCTTCAACAAATCCTCGATCTGGTGCTTGTTGACAAACCCGACAACACCCGCACCGTCGGTACGATCGCCATATCTTTCCTTGTCGAGATTGGAAAAAAATATGATCCTGGCCGCGGCGTCCCTGGAAACGATCTCTCTGGCGGCGGTGAACCCATCCATGTTGCGCATGGTGACATCCATGATCACGATATCCGGCCGAAGCGCTGGATAGAGATCCACCGCGTCCCTGCCGCTTTTGGCCTCTCCGACAATTTCATGCTCCGTTTGCGCCAGGATATTGCGGACCATTTTGCGCATGATGGAGGAATCATCCACTATCAGTACCCGTTTACCCATCGACCACCATCCCCCTCGATTATGCTGTTAACGACCTGTCGCTCAATTCGCCGTTGTCTTGAGGCGCCTGATTTCATCGACCTGCAGGATCTGGCTGAAGTCCAGAAGGATCAATAGATGCCCGCTGATCTCGCACACACCGTGAATAAACTGACTCTCGAGTCCCGCCGTCACGATATCGGGAGGCGGTTCGATGGCACGCACCTGGATTTTGAGAACTTCTGTCACCGCATCGACCCTGAAGCCGGTGATGCGCCCTTCGATTTCTAAGATCAGAATCCAGATCTTGCCCGCACCCTTCTTTGTCCGCGGCAGATTGAGCCGTTTCCGCAGATCGATCACAGGAATGATATTGCCCCGCAGATTGATGACGCCCTCAACGAATCCAGGTGAATTCGGAACGGCGGTAATGGCGGCATCGCGGATGATTTCCCTGACCTTCAGGATATCCACGCCGAACTGTTCCCGGCCGATGGCAAACCCCACCATCTGCATCATGGCGCCGGGTTGCTCAGTGGCGGGTTGTCTTTGTTCAAAAGATGTGCGCATTGCTTCAAATCTCCTTTGCGCCGGCCCCCGGACAAGAAGTGCCCGAGAAACCGGCATCAACAGGCGGTTGGCGTCATCGACAGCGGTCTCAATGGGCGACCGCGCCGTCAAGGGTCGCCACCATACCGATCTTGAACCGCTTGACCTCTTCGGCCAGCGTATTGGAAAGGATCTGCAGCTCTTCCGTAATGGTCATGACCTCGCCGGCGCCCTGAACCGTCTCCTCGGCCTTTTTCGCGGTATCCTGGGTCACCGCCACCAGTCGTTTGGAACGTTCGGCCTGTGAGGCCGTCAACCGGTCGATCTCCTCGGTGCGATCCACAACAGCCTGCATCTCTACTTCCGCCTCATTGGCCAATCGATGTGACGCCGCCACAAGGGTGTCGATGGCGCGGGATTCCTCCACCAGCCTCGACAGCGCCTCCTGCGCCGCCTGACGCCGGGCGCCCTGCTGACCGGCCATCTCCGAAATCTCCAATGAATGTGCGTTAACTTCCGTCATGATCTGCTGGACCTCGGCGGCGCTGGCCGCCAGAATCTTGGCAACGCGGGCGATCTCATCGATCGCCTGAAGGTTGCTCTGGCCGTCCTGCGCAATTTTTTCCAGCGCGAGCTGAGACTGGCCGGACAGTTTGGTCCCTTCGGTAACACGCTTCGTGGAGTCCTTGATCAGCTTGGTGATCTCGTTTGCCGCATCCGAAGATCGCTGAGCCAGCTTCCCGACCTCATCGGCTACCACGGCAAAGCCTTTGCCGTGTTCGCCGGCCCGTGCGGCCTCGATGGCGGCGTTCAGCGCCAGAAGGTTGGTCTGCTCGGTGATTTCGGTAATGACCGATATAATTTCGGAAATCTGCTCCGACGATTCGGCGATGGCCTGCATGCCCTCCACGGTGGCATTGACGGTGTCATGTCCTTCCCTGGCCGCCGTCAGCACGTCCTGCCCCTGTTTTCTGGAGCTCTCAGCCGCCGAGGTCAGCGATGTCATGGCTGTCTGCATGCTGTCGATGGCCCTCGTCGCCTTATCCACCGACTGACCTTGTCTGGCGGCCGTATTCGCCACCTTGGCACCGGTTTCCCCCATGGCTTCCACACGGTCGGTGACCAGATTGGCGTCTTCGGTCTGGGTATGGGCGGCCTTGGCCACGGACGCCATGGACCGGACCAGGTTCCGCAGCTTCTCGGCCGATGCGGTGGCCTGGGCTTTCTGAGCACTGGCATGTCCGGCCACCTCGCCCGCCGTCGCACCCATTTCATTGATGGTCCGGTACACATCCTCGGTGGTCTTCAGGCTGATCTGGGCACGCTCCCGGTTCGACGAGGCGCGCTGGTCCACGTTGCCGGCCCGGCTTTCCACATCACCGGCGGCGGTACTGACAATCTGGAGGGAGCCCTGGAGCTGGTGAATCAGACCGTTCAACTCGCCGGCCATGGCGCCGACCTCATCCCCGCTCTCGACCGGCACCTGAAGGGTGAGATCGCGGTCGGCGGCGATCTTTCGGATCGTATCCGCAATCTTGACGATCGGCCCGGAGATGCCGCGGGCGATAAAAAACACCACCGTCGCCAGAACCAGAAGCGATATCAAGCCGATGACGCCGGTCGTATACATCATCGCGTTCGCTTTTGCGAGAATTCGGGCTTTCGGGTAAGAAACCATCACCGACCACGGGGTGGTTGACTGGCCGATATAAAGGGGCACGCCGGTTCTGTATGACATGATCCCGCCCTGGGTCTGGCAGATATTTTCGGTGTGCCACCCTTTGCCCGATCGGATGGCGTCCGTGAACTCTTTTCCGAACAGCAGGGGTTTTCCGAGCTTTTCAGGATTGGGATGGGAAGCGAAGGTTGCGTTGTTGGTCAGGAGGCTGACATAGCCGGTGTCATAAAACCTGACAGCGGACATCTTCTCGATGATAGGGGTCAGATCCAGATCGACACCCGCGACACCCACGATCTTGCCGCCATACCGAATCGGAACGGCAACGGTCGTGACCAGCATGCGCCGCCCCTCGTGCCCGTCTTCTCCTGCAACCTCTCGGGGATCGAAGATGGTTTCCGCGCCGGTCTGCTTCGGCACCAGGTAGTAATTTCCAGCGCCGTCAACCGTATAGTTTTCGAGAGGCTCGATATCGATCTCCCCTCCGGCGCGATGCCAGTTGGGGACATACCGGCCGGTGTTGTCATGCCCCACGGCATTGACGAAATCCATATCCCTGCCGTCCAGCTCGTTCGGTTCCCAGCAGGTCCAGACGCCGATAAAGGAAGGGTTTTTCTCGAGAATTTCCTTCAAGATGCCGTCGACCATGTCTCTTGGCGGAATTCCTCTCTTTCTCATTCCTTCGAGCGACCGGGCAACCGATCTTGCCACGTTCATGGCGACTTCCATGTCGGCCTTGACATCACCGGCATACCGGCCCGCCATCTCCTCGGCTTTTTCAAGGGCCTCGGTTTCCGCCACGCTTCTGGCCCTGAGGGCCACGACGGTGATGGTGACGGCAAACGCAAGGGTGGTAAAGGATAGAATATAAACGAGCATCTTCGTCATCAGAGTGGATTTTTTCAACACGATTCGCATCCTCCTTTTCAGATATGCAAGGGCTTTTTTTAATTATTTTTCGCAAAAACGCCGTATTGGATTTCTCTCAGGCAGTCCGCCACCTTGTCGTAGTCGGCCGCATACGTCCACCCCGATATCTTGGCCGCCTGGGCAGCCTTGGCTTCCGTCGGCATGAGCATCAACGCCTTTGCCACCTTTTTGCTGACGACCGGATCGACATGGGAGAGGGTCGCTATCGGCCATTCGGGATAAAGCTCTGTACTGTGGACAAAGGGAAAGCTGTCTTTGATCTGGTTCAAGATGTAAAACTCGCTCAAATTGATTTTCCCTTCGTCCTGCATTCTCTCCAGGGTATCCGATCGCACGGTTCCGACATCCGCCTGGCCGTCCTTCACCGCCAGGACGACATTGTCATGGGTGTTTCCTTCCAGGAACTGCGTATCGGTCTTGGGATCGATGCCATTCTGCAGCAGCATCCGCCAGGCCATCTGCGCCCCGCCAAAAGAGGAAAACTTGACGCACATCAACCGTTTACCCTTGATCTCTGAAAGTGTTCGGATCGGGCTGTCTTTTCTCACAAACACCACCCCGCCAAAATCATACAACGCCCTTCCGCCCCGTTGGTTCATCATCGTCAGGATTGCCCGCGCCTTGTACTTTTCATGCATCTCGGCGTAGAAGGCTGAATTGGCGATCAGAAAGTCGATCTCCCCGGCTTTCACCGCCGGCTCGATCTCAACGAATTTCAAGGGAACGACGGCAATGTCCATTCCCAGTTTTTTCTGAAGATAGGCGCTGGTAGGCCCCCACTGCTCCATCGTTTTTTCCGCCCCGCGCTTGGCCAGAACACCGATTTTATACCCCGCGGCGGCATCGGTGGAAAATATGGCGCCTGCAACGATCGACAGGCAGATCATCAGTGATATCCGTGACAAGACTTTCATCATCCCCGCTCCTCATATAATTTGTTGATGTTCCAACGAGCCCTTTGGTTTCCGGATACGGCAGTCGACAAGGACCAAAGCGTCAATCGTGCGGCATCGTGGATGCCTGCCTTGTGATTCGTTCTTTACCGAATATGCCTTCTGAGGATTCCGCTCTTCGTTCCTCGAAAATACATATAATATTTTGCATAATAAGCATATTGTATGCCGAAAACCAAAACTTAGGCGCCTTTATCGACAGAGCGGCTCGCTTGCCCTTATATCGGGTGTGTAACTTTTTATTTGTTCTTTGGGTTTCAAGACACCTCCTCTCATTCTCCTACGATAGCGGGTCATTCATGACGTCTCGTGACAAAATTTGCCAGAAACAATGACAAATATCGCCAAATTCGGACGGCCGGTTGACCTTCCACCGTTCTTCTGGTATCCATTCATGCCGTGCGGCAGGGGCGATGTTCGGCCTGAAAAACAATCCCGATAACGCGCCGAAGCCGCTGCGTCGCGTGATTCTTTCAACATCAACAATGAGATCGGAGCATCGTGAGCCGGAACCCTGTTCAACAACTCGACAAGATTATCGAAACCTTACGAGGTGAAAACGGCTGCCCGTGGGATAGGAAACAGACACCTGGAAGCATCGCCTTGTATCTCATCGAGGAGGCTCATGAGCTGATCGCGGCCATTGAAACAGGCGATCCGGAAGACGTCTGCGAAGAGTTGGGCGATGTTCTGTTTCAGGTGCTGTTCATTGCGAAATTTTTCGAGGAAAAGGGGCGATTCAGTATCGAAACCGCGGCCCAGAAAAGTGCGGAAAAAATGATCCGCCGCCATCCGCATGTCTTTGGTGACGTCACCATCACGGAAACCGAGGAGGTAAGGCGGCAATGGCATGAAATCAAGAAACAGGAGAAAAACGGGCGCCCGCACGCCCGCTCCGTACTCGACTCGGTTCCCCGGAGTATGCCGGCGCTGATGCGCGCCTACCGGATTTCAGAACGCGCCGCCCGCACCGGCTTCGATTGGGACGATATCGCGGGTGTCATGAACAAGGTGGAAGAGGAGTGGTCCGAGCTGAAGACCGAGATTGGAAACGGCGTCGTCGACGCCGGGCGACCGACCGACCGCAAAGATCCGGACAGCCGGACGGAAAAGATCGCCCTTGAATTCGGCGATGTGCTTTTCACGCTGGTCAATGTCGCCCGATTCGCCCACATTCATCCCGAATCCGCCTTGTCGCGGGCAACCCAAAAATTCGAACGGCGCTTTCACCATCTGGAACAGACGGCGGCAGAGAGCGGAAGGGATATCGACGCTGTTCCGCGGGACGAGAAAGAAGCGCTCTGGGCAGAGGCCAAGACAATAGCATCCGAAGAGGACTACCCATCCTCACGGCCGCCCTCTTCTGTTTGACGGTACTCTTTCGCCCGGAGATTCGCTTCGTTCGGAGCTATGATTCGTCTGGTTCGTCTGATTCATCGATATCCACATACCGCTTTTTCTTTACGGCAAGCCGTGCAAATGCGACGATGGTGATCACGGCTGCCATGAAAAACAGAATCTCATACAGATGTGCCGCCGCGCCCGTCCACCAGGCGACTGTTTTTCCGAGAGAATCATGCCAGCCGCTTTCGACATCTTCCATATGAACGGATAGTGCGGCTGTAAAAGCTGCGTCAAGGGTTTCGGCGGTCGTTAACGATGCCAGAAGCCGGTGCAGACCCTCGACCCCGTATTGCCTGACAATGTAATCGAGAATGCTTCTGCTCGCCGCATACGCCAGCTGAACCGACGACCGATCCAAGGAAAAAGAGTGATTGATCCTGTCGAAGGAAGGAATTCTTTCCGAGAGCACCGACAGGCGAAGCGCATCCCCCTGCGTGTCGTCCAGCAGTTCGGAAATGCCGTCGCTGCCCCATTGGGCAAGGCCTTCGTCGAGCCATCGTGGAAGGAGGGAGGCGGGGATGTTCTGGTGCAGCAGAAGATGGCACAATTCATGCCGCAAGGTGGTTTCAAGGGTATCGGGGCGAAGGTGCATCTTGGTATGATCGATTACCATCACCCCGGTTTCGGGCTGAACAAAGGCCGTAAAATAAGGACGGCCGATCATGTTTTGAAACAGGATTTCGTCATCTATCAGCCAAACGGTCGAAGCCCCGTAAAAAGGCCGGCCGAACCGCCGGGCCGTCTCCTGTTTCAACCGCGGATAGATTTCGATGATCCGGGTGGCCGCCGCCTTCAGCGCAGGCGGGTATACCATCGTCATCTCCCGCCCGGCCGAACGGATATATTCTGTCCCATCAACTGAAAACGGTTGAATCAGCATGATCAACAGAAAGAAAAAGGCGGCGCTATTTTGTAAAATCTGTGTTCCGTCAATCAGACGCCGCCTGTCCCGGCGGCTATTTTTTCCAGAATCCATCTACCTTGAAGGTAATGGTGAGATTGATATTGAAGTCTTTCAGGAGGGCGATCTCCCTCACCTTTTCAATCAATTCTCCGACGGCGCGAATTCCGTCAACGCCAATACCGCCTGAAAGATTCGGCAGAGACGCAGAGGTCACATCAGAATCTCCCGCCTCTCTTGCGGTAACGGCCCGGCCTTTCTTTTGGGAGGGGGTGCGCCGCGAATTCGCTGCAGTACCTTTTCTTTTCGGACGGGAAACGACATATTTCCCCAGCACCGGAAAATCCTTCAGGGCCTGATCGAGAGGATATCGTTCCTTGCCGCTTTTGAGCGTCATTCCGTAAGCCTGCTCCGGTGAGAGGTCTAAAAATTCATCCACCATTCGGTAAGTGAACCGATTTCCTTCTCTTTTCTTTCGGATAAAGTATCCGAGTTCGCACTTTTCCGCATCCGTAATCCGGGAAAGCATGCTTGCCACATCCTGGACCTTGACGCTCTTGCCGGAGTTGTCCGAAATAATATCCGTAATTTCCTTTGACCGGAGCGGATCACCGGTCATGAGGGTTTCAATGATCAAGTGTACGGTGCTTTTTTTTTCTCTGGCTGCCATTATAAGCTTTCCTTTGCATTTCTACACTTTTGATATTCATTTTTGATAAAACCATTTTTTATAACATTTTCTTGTTGTTGCCGGATGTCATCAAAATCTTTCGCAGCATGTTCAGCCCGACTGCCTCCATCGTAAACACATAGGAGAGACGTTAGAAACAATAGGAATAAAAATGGATTTTGTCAAAAATCCTATGCTATTAAATAAGAGTTTATCGGATCTGACGTAAGGGGGATATATCAAAGGAAGGTTACCCGGCCTGGATTCGCCATGGCACCCAGGACCGGGGCGGCCTTTTGATACTGACCGGGTCTAAGACCGCAGAGAGGACCGGCCAGTGAAGAGGTCTTATCCGCCGTTACCGGTATTGGCGACGCCTCTGTCAATTTTTTAATTATAAACGTTTTCCGGGAAGATTTCAATATCGTTATTGAAACCGATATTGTTTTTAACGCCGCAACCGCCGTCGGACCCTCTCACGGATCCAAGACGGGATCTCATCTCACATGCTGCCGGATACGCCTGTAATCTTCTTTAATTTCGATGCGATATGATTGATAATGGCGATCTGATCGCTGATAATTTTGGCATGGGAATAAAGAAAGTGATTCTTGCGGGAATTCAACAGGATATCCTTTGAAACATCCATTGTTCTCAAAGGTTCCTGCAACTCATTGTAAAAGGCCTTGGCCAGTTTGGCGATGCTCTCGTTCCGTTCCCGCCGGATGCGGGCCTCCTCCGAGGCGATTTCATCCGAAATATCCCTGATCATCCCGAGCACCCCGATGACCGTTCCTTCTTCGTCATGGTAGGGAAACAAACCGGTATCCCACAGGATCGTTTTGCCCTCCTGTTTGCGAATCTCCTCGATGACCTCGAATCCCGGCGTATTGGTTTCCATGGCAAACTCCCCGTAGCGCTTGAGCAGCTGGGCATCCGGCCAGGGCAGCTCGTCGTCGGTTTTCCCAACGATGGACTTGGGGTCTTCCACCCCCACCAGTTTGGCGAAATTTTTATTGCAGCCGAGATAAGCGGAATTGGCGTCTTTCCAGAAGATGCTCTGAGGAATGTTGTCCATGGCCAGTTGTAGAATCTCCTGGGATTCGCGGAGAGCCTTTTCCGCCTGCCGTTTTTCCTCGACCTCCCGCTGCAGCCGCTCGTTGGCAAGGCTCAGTTCTCGGGTCCGTTCCTGGACAACCGCGTCGAGCCGGGCGTTGGCCTGCTTCAGGACCGCCTGTATCCTCCGGCTCTCTCCGAGTTCCCGTTCTTTCTGAATGAGCTGATACTGGCGGACACCGGCTTCAAGAGCGCCGTGCAGGGCTTCGGGTTTGCAGGGTTTGGTCAGAAAACGAAAAATGTAGCCCTCGTTGATCGCTTCCATCACGATATCGAGATCGGCATATCCGGTGAGCATCATCCGGACGCTGTCGGGCGCGGCCTCTCTCACACGGGACAGAAAGGCGATTCCGTCCATGCCCGGCATGCGGAAATCGGAAATGACCACCGCATAAGGACCCCGCTGGACGATCATGGCGACGGCATGCTCACCGTCTTTGGCGGCATCCACTTCGAACGACTTTTTAAGGTGCCTGCGATAGGCGTCGAGCATCTTCAGGTCGTCATCGACGATTAAAATTTTTTCCCGTGCCAACATCCATCCCTCCTGCATGACAGATATCCTGCGAAACCATACGTCCCCATCCGCTCAACACCCACAGCCGAAGGTTTCTGACAAACCCGGCATCATCCGTATCGACCTGCGAAGCGGCTTTCATTTTGTTATAAGGTTATCTATACATGAAACGGGAAACAGGTTCAAGCGATTATCCTCACTTCAACGACTGAAGTGCCTTGCGGCAGACAAGACAAGGACAGTTACGCCGCGTCACGGACGTAAGAATATCGCTGTTGACTAAACAGAAAAGCGCAGATATTATAGATAGCTTACACAAAATTTGAGATATCGACCATCACCTGAGGAAATCAAGGCGTTATGATACAGCTGATCAGAGGATTTAAAGACATATTGCCCGGAGAGGTGGAGCTGTGGCAGGAGATCGAGCGGGTATCCCGCGATCTGTTCGAGACGTTCGGATTCAGGGAAATCCGCATCCCCATCATGGAGAACACCGAACTTTTCGCAAGAAGCATCGGTGAGCATACCGATATCGTCGAAAAAGAGATGTACACCTTTCCCGACCGCAAGGGAGAACTGATCACCCTGCGCCCCGAGGCCACCGCATCGGTCGTCCGCTCCTATGTGCAGCACAAGATGTATGCCGCGGATCCGGTGCGCAAATTCTACACCATCGGCCCCATGTTCCGGCGGGAACGGCCTCAAAAGGGCAGATACCGGCAGTTTTACCAGATCAACGCCGAGGTTTTCGGGGTGGCCGCCCCGTTTATCGACGCGCAGTTGGTTTTTCTTCTGACCGTTCTGCTGGAGAGACTGAACGTCACGGATGTGGCGGCGCACATCAATTCCCTGGGATGCCCCGCCTGCCGCCCGGCCTTCCGGGAAGCTCTGGGCACACTCCTCGACGCCAGGAAAGCCGAGCTCTGCGCCGACTGCCGGCGCCGCAGCGAAACAAACCCGCTCCGGGTGCTCGACTGCAAGGTGCCCGCCTGCCGGGAGGCCATGGCCTGCGCCCCGTCCCTGCTCGATTATCTCTGCGACGCCTGCAGGATCCATTTCGACGCGGTCCAGCAAGCCCTGCACCGGCTGGAAGTGCCGTTCATCATCGACAAACAGCTCGTCCGGGGCCTCGACTATTACACGCGGACCACCTTCGAAATCCAGACCGGCGCCCTCGGCGCCCAGAGCGCCGTCGCCGGCGGCGGACGCTACGACGGTCTCGTCAAAATGCTGGACGGCCCCGAGACGCCGGCCATCGGGTTCGCCATCGGCTTCGACCGCCTGGCGGAGATCGTGGGCCTCCGTCAGGCCGACTATGTACACCCGCCCCGTCTGTTCATCGCGGCCCTGGGCGACGCCGCCGCCGAACGCGCCTTCGAATGGAGCTGCCGCATCGGCATGGCAGGCATATACACGGAGATGGACATGGCGGGCCGAAGCCTTAAAAGCCAGATGAAACAGGCGGGCCGCTCCGGCGCCCCCTTTGTTCTGATCGTAGGGGAGAGCGAGCTGGCAGCGGGAAGCGCCGTCCTCAGGAACATGGATACGAAGGAGCAGTTCGCCGTGCCCATCGATGACCGGACCGTGGAAAACGTGATAGGTTATATCAGCCGTTAGCCCCCATTTAAAATGATCTGAAAGGAGACTCTCGATTGTCAGATAATCTTGGTGACATGCGCCGAACCCATCGATGCGGTGAACTGGGCGCACAAGACATCGGTAAGGAGGTCGTGCTGATGGGGTGGGTGCAGCGCCGCAGGGACCACGGCGGCGTCATTTTCATCGATCTCAGGGACCGGGAGGGAATCACCCAGGTGGTGTTCAACCCCGAGATCGACAGCGCCCTCCACGACAAGGCCCACACCCTCAGAAACGAATACGTCATCGGCATCCGGGGAAGAGTCGACCTCCGGCCGGAAGGCATGATCAACCCCAATCTCGCCACCGGAGAGATCGAGGTGACGGCCGACCGGCTCAGCATCTTCAACGCCGCCGAGACGCCGCCGTTCATGATCGAAGACCGGATCGAGGTGTCGGAGAACATCCGCCTCAAAAATCGGCATGTCGATCTGCGCCGCCCCAGCCTTCAGCGCAACATCATCACGCGGCACCGGGCCTCGGCCGCCGTCCGGAACTACCTCAACGACCTGGGATTTCTCGACCTGGAAACCCCCATCCTGACCCGGAGCACCCCCGAGGGCGCCCGTGACTATCTTGTGCCGAGCCGCGTCAATCCCGGACAGTTTTACGCCCTTCCCCAGTCGCCCCAGCTCTTCAAGCAGCTCTTCATGATCGCCGGATTCGACCGCTATTACCAGATCGTCCGGTGCTTCCGGGACGAAGACCTCCGGGCCGACCGCCAGCCCGAATTCACCCAGATCGACATCGAGATGTCCTTTGTGGGCGAGGAGGACATCATGGCCGTTTCCGAAGGCATGATCCGGACCCTCTTCAAGGATATCCTCGGCCGGGATCTCGTCGTCCCCTTCCAGCGCCTCGCCTACCCCGAGGCGATCGCCCGCTTCGGCCTCGACAAACCCGACATCCGGTTCGGCCTCGAGCTGATCGACCTCTCGGATATCGTCGCCGGCGCCGGCTTCAAGGTGTTCTCCTCCGTCGTCCAAAGCGGCGGCATCGTCAAGGCGATCAACGTCAAGGGCGGCGTCGATTTCACCCGCAAGGAGCTGGACGATCTCACCGAATTCGTCGGCGTCTACCGGGCCCGCGGAATGGCCTGGATCAAGGTCAAGAACGACGGCTGGCAGTCCCCCATCGCCAAATTCTTCACCGATGCCGAACGCGAGGCGATGACCCGCCGGCTCGGCATGGAACCGGGCGACCTGATCCTTTTCGGCGCGGATACCCCTAAAATCGTCAACGACAGCCTGGGAAACCTGAGAAATTACCTGGCCAAAAAATTGGGCCTCATCGATGATAGCACATACGCCTTCACGTGGGTGACGGATTTCCCCATGTTCGAATACGATGACACCGAAAAGCGGTACCAGGCCCTCCACCATCCGTTCACGGCGCCGTTCGAAGCCGACTACGACAAGCTCGACACCGACCCGCTTGCCGTCCGCTCCCGGGCCTACGATCTCGTGCTGAACGGATTCGAAATCGGCGGCGGCAGCATCCGCGTCCACCGGGTCGATCTTCAGCGGCGCATCTTCAAGGCATTGGGCATGGCGCCCGCGGAATATGAAGAGAAGTTCGGATTTCTGCTGCAGGCCCTGGAATCGGGCGCCCCGCCCCACGGCGGCATCGCCTTCGGCTTTGACCGCCTCGTGATGCTCCTGTGCCGGGAATCGTCGATCCGGGACGTCATCGCCTTCCCGAAAACCCAGCGGGCCGCATGCCTCCTCACCAATGCGCCGTCTCCGGCCGCCAAGACCCAACTCGACGAGCTGGCCCTCAAGGTGAGAAAAATCCAGATGGAGGGCTGACGCCGCCACCGCATATTTTTCCGGCGGGGTGACAATTTTCGCTTGACTTCACCCCGCTTTTTCGACTATAAATCTTGACGTTCTCAACCGATCCCCAGTAGCTCAGTCGGCAGAGCAGGTGGCTGTTAACCACCGTGTCCGTGGTTCGAGTCCGCGCTGGGGAGCCAAAA
>AMWB02027021.1_pt1 | contig 26511 bp, 17 predicted proteins | sample 200311 | NCBI WGS metagenome assembly AMWB02 (sample SAMN02737377, study PRJNA173069) | bioreactor metagenome | biome: anode biofilm in microbial fuel cells | place: USA: California | collected 2010-12-16 | reverse complement strand
CGCACCCATACTTCCCGCAGCCTGGGATCATTGACCAGCAGAGACCTTATGATTTCATTGAGCATTGAAACGCTAAATATACCCATTGGATTCTCGGACATCATAGATGAGGAGGAATTCACTACTATTTATGTTGATGCAAGGATAGTGAAAGTGTTAGTGTTTTATAATAATACCAACGTTTAAATAAGTTCATCCTAATTTAGAAATGTAAAATTAGAGGGATAGAGAGATAGTTCTTACGTTTTACAGCTTTTCTGATACGGAGCTATGATCATGGCAAAGAATGCATTAATAACCGGAATTACTGGACAGGATGGTTCCTATCTTGCAGAGTTACTATACAATAAAGGATATAATGTGTATGGACTTGTGAGAAGGCTCAGTACTCCCAACACTTCCCGCATAGACCACATCCAAAATAATATCGAACTACTGCAGGGAGATCTTACAGACCAGTCTTCCCTGAGCGAAGCAATGCGTATTGCACAGCCCGATGAAGTGTACAATCTTGCTGCTCAGTCCTTTGTGGGAACTTCGTGGAACCAGCCGGTACATACCGGAGATGTGACCGGACTGGGAGTGGTGAGAGTACTGGAAGCTGTAAGACATGTAGTACCGGATGCGAGGGTTTACCAGGCATCATCCAGCGAAATGTTCGGCAAGGTACAGGAAACACCGCAGACAGAGAACACGAAGTTCTATCCCAGAAGCCCCTATGGAGTTGCTAAGGTATATGCATACTGGACATGCGTCAACTACAGGGAAAGTTACGGCATGCACATCAGCAACGGGATATTGTTCAATCATGAATCCCCACGCAGAGGCATTGAGTTTGTTACCAGGAAGATTACCGACAGTGTTGCACGGATATACCACGGCCTGGAATCTGAACTGCGCCTTGGGAACCTTGATGCAAAAAGGGACTGGGGATTTGCAGGGGATTATGTCGATGCTATGTGGCGTATGCTTCAGCAGGATGAGCCAGGAGACTATGTCATAGCCACTGGAGAAACTCATTCAGTTGAGGAATTCGTACAGGAAGCATTCTCCATAGCTGGCCTGGACTGGAAAAAATACGTGGTCGTAGACCCAAAGTTCGTAAGACCGGCCGAAGTACAGTTATTATTGGGAGATCCATCCAAAGCAAAGAGGGTGCTTGGCTGGGAACCAAAAGTACACTTCAAAGAACTTGTCAAAATGATGGTGGAAGCTGACCTGGAGAGGCTGGAACCTGTTAGCAGGAAACACTGAACCTGGTTCATCTTTCATTTTTTATACCTTTTAGGCAAGGATGGCAGTGCACCATCCTTAAAATTCACATGGCATTTTGAGGGAAGTGCCTTGTAGAAAAAATGGAAAAAGTGAAAACATGGACGAGAATAGATTTCACGTGGTCGTAGGCACAAAGGGACAGCTTATAAAAATGGCGCCCATTATGCTGGAAATGGACAGAAGAGGAATAAAGTATAATTTCATCAATGCTGCTCAACACACAAAAATACTTTATGACATCATTGGCGTGTTTGGCCTGAAACAACCCGATATCGTACTTAACAATAATAACAAGGACGTAGCCAATGTACTGGATATGGCCTTATGGCTCTCAAAAGTGACACTGAGCTCTTTTTCTCAGGACGGCTTGCCTAAAAAGAATGACATTTGCCTGATACATGGCGACCCTATACCTGCTTCTTTTGGCGCTGTTCTGAGCAAATTGCACCGGGCTAAGATCGCACACATCGAATCCGGAGAAAGGACACATAATATCTTTAATCCCTTTCCTGAAGAACTGTCCAGAAGAATGATAGACTGGATGGCAGACTACTTATTCACCTCTTCTGAAGAATCATATAACAACGTCATTAAACAGGGAGTAAAAGGGGAGATAATCAATCTGGGATACAACACTGTGATCGATGCAATACGTTTTGCCATCGCTAACTCCCAGAAAGTGACTTTCGAGCCTGAACCCGGATATGTGCTTGTCAACGTGCACAGGGTGGAGAACCTTTATTCAAAGGAAAGATTGGACATCATCATATCCACAGTTGAAAAGATAGCTCAGAACGAAAGAGTGCTTATGATCATGCATGAGCCTTTAAAGAACAAGCTTATAAAAACCAATATGCTTGACACCCTTAAAGGATATGAGAACATCCAGATGATACCTCTCCAGGACTATGTAACTAATATCAATCTGATAAAGAACAGCAAATACATAGTGAACGACGGAGGAGCACCACAGCTTGAATCTTACTTCCTTAGCAGGCCCTGCCTGCTGATGAGAGGGTTCATGGAACAGAACGGCTACCCGAACGTATGCCTTTCAAGATATGATACCACCATCATAGATGATTTCCTGCAGAACTATAACAACTATGTGTTCGATGTGGATATCAATGCTCTCAAGAGTCCTTCTAAGGAAATAGTCGATATATTAGCAGAGAAAATGGCTCGCCTGAAGAACACATGAAACTTAAAGGGAACTTATCGACACTTGCGGTAATTCTGCTTCTGGCCCTGCTGTTCAACTACTATACCTATCTTAACAGCGAGGTCAGCTACAGGGTAGCTGATAGCCCGGACGAGAATCTGGCCCTTATTTTTTCAAAGCTCATTGCAGAGGATTCTTCTTTTATATGGCATTCTGAAATGAACGAGAGATACAATGTAAGTTATTTCAGGCCAAGAAACTCGATAGATATCGGTGGAAATAATTACATTGGGCCATACGTCGGCTTTCAGATGTTGCTTGCTACTGCAAGGTTATATGGGCTTATAGATCACATAGTGCCTCTGGCAGGATGCATAGGCGTACTGTTCTTATATCTGCTCGTAAGGAACATATTTGATGAGAGAACCGCGATAATAGCGGCACTGCTATGGGGACTGAATCCCTCATACGTGTTCTTTTCCAATACGTACTACAGCAATATTCCTGCAGTGACCTTTTCGATAATCGCTCTCTATTGTTTCCACAAGGGTATTCAAACCGGAAAGAACACGTACATTGGCTGTGCCGGTCTGTTTTGTCTTTATGCGGTTTTTACGCGAACTTCAGAAATAGTAATGTTCGGCTCAATATTGATAGGCCTTCTTGCTGCAAGATGGGGAATTACCGGAAAGATACAGCTGAAAGAGATGATCATATTCGCTAGCATCTTTTTAGTGCTGCGTATATTGTGGACAGTAGCCAACTCGTCCCTTAATGCACAGACCGTGGACATCAATACAGGAGGAGGAGGGATAGGTTACCAGTTTGAATATCTTATGAACAACCTGGGCGTCTATGCCAGTTCATTCATGGATTATATAGTAGGTTATCCACCTCTGCTTTTTGTTCTTGCCTGTTTTGGAGTGATATCAATATATTCCTCAAAGGACAAAATGCAGCGTTTCTTTTCGCTTTTTCTTATTGGTTTATTTATTCTATTCTTTGGTCTGTATGGTTTCAGAGGAGAGACCTGGGGATTTGAGAACGTATCCATGGATTCCTCTATGGCGCGTTACTTTTTGATCAACTATGCAATTATGAGCACATTTGCTGCTGTATTTTTAACAGCTTTTTTCAGGAAACAAGACCATTCACGAATTGTTGCTTTGTGCTTGCTGCTCATACTGCTCACATCCACAACTACGATATTCGAGAGTGACAACAATCTGATAAAATCAATAGATAGGTTGAACGGCTGGAGTGCACTGAACAGGGAAACGGTAGATGCCACACCTCCGAATGCTGTTATTTTCACCCGGGCATTTGATAAGGTTTTCATGCTGGACCGTCAGATAGCAGTGTATAGGACAGAAGCAGAGATCAGGGCACAGCCCGATATGGCATATTGGTACACGCCTGCAAATATAGAGAAAGACCTCGTACCACTCATAGATAGAATGATCTCTGATGGTATCCCGGTCTATGTTACACAGGAAGCTACAGAGCTTTTCCAGCATCTGGAGAAAAATAACAGATACAAGCTGACATCTGTCACAAGGAACAATATGATCTGGAAGGTCGAGAAAATAAGTTAATTGGCGGTCATATCCTTTTTTCTGCAATACCGGGGGTATCCCGAATACGCCTTGCAGGCACTCCTGCGTATACACCCGATGGATCAAGTTTGCCTTTAACTACAGCACCCGCAGCTATAATGCAATGGTCTGCGATCTCTGTGCCAGGCAATATAGTGGAATTGGCCCCGATCCATACACCATTACCGATAATTACATCCTCTCCAATGAAGGTACGTCCGTCTTCACCTACACGGTCCTTTTCCAGATGGGTGCTGGTAGTCACCAGCACATTAAAACCGATCGAGCAGTTGTCCCCAACCGACACACGACCGGAGCAATCGAACTGCACACCCCGGTTTATAAAGCAATTCCTTCCAATAGAAAGCTTCCTGAAAGAATTGACATAAAGATTCTTTCTGATGCGCGTATCGCTCCCGACACTTGCTATCGGCCTGACCAATAAAGCTCTTATTACAGAACATACGCTCATGTCTGGAAATAAATTCGCCAGAAAAAGGAATGTGTATACATACATCTCTTCCAGGGTTTTGCGTATCCCAAATTTGATCATAGTGAATGAGAACATGACATTTCCTTTTAATGATTGTATTTTCTGTAAACGTATAAGAACGAAACAACAAGCCCCAGCAGGCAAGCCGTACATGTGGCTATAGCAGCACCAACCACTCCATACGAGGGTATGAAAAATTGATTAAGGACAATATCAAGTACAAGGACTATGAGGCTCATGAGCATTGAAACGCGCGGCTGTCCGCTTCCATTGATAACAGTAGTGAACAGCGAAAACAAACCGAAGAAGCCCATGCCTATTGTCAGCACTCCCAGTGCAGTAGAACCACCGGAATATTGATCCGAAAACAGGAAACTAAGAACTTGCCTTGAGAAAAGTACTACGAACAAAGTAGAGGGAACAAGAACGAGCATGGAGTATTTCACTGACTTTATGATCTGCACAGTCATCTGTGATCTGTCGTTGTGTGCTGACATACTCGAAATGGCAGGGAACAGAGCACCGTATATACCTGCAATGACATAAAAAGGCACTTTTGAAATAGTGGAAACCGCAGAGTAGATACCTGCATCCATATCTGTCAGGTAGGCTTTGACAAAAAAAAGATCAAAGCTCATTATCAGATTCGTAGCCACTGAATAGAACACAATGGGAGTTGCAAAATCCAGGATAGTTCTTGCCGATATCATGCTGTGTTCATTGTTCGATGCAGGCAATCTCTTATCAGCAGAATGGACAAAATATAATCCTATGACAAGAACAGCCACCGAGGATATTATAAAGCCGGTTATCGCACCATAAAGTGCATATGAGGTTAATGCAAAACCAAGTATCAACACTACTTTAAAAGCAGAATAGAGAATAACCATTAAGGACTGTTTACCATACTCCTTTAACCCATTGAAATAACCGACATACAGGGCCTGTAATGCATATGCCGGAACAATGAAAGAAGAAAGTTTCAGGTAAGGAGCCATATCCGGATCGTTCAACATGATAGCCAGTTGATCGGCAAAGAAATAATAAAAGATGAACAGGATCACACTGAATATTAATTGCATGTTTTGCGCAGTGCGTTTAACATTTAATTCGTTCCCATCTCCATGGGCCACATATTTCGAAACTGCCTGAGGTATGCCCGTTGAAAGGATCAGATTCACCATTGTCATAAGTGAAATGACAACTGCATATAGACCATAATCCTCCGGGCCTAGGAGTCTTCCTAATCCAATATGTGTTGCATACCCGGAAAGGACAAAGGAAACCTGAGCTGCTATTAAAAGGATCGTTCCTCTTCTTAAACTCTGCTTCATTTTTACCTTTGAACACATCTGTATTTTAATATCCGAAAAATATGATCTTCAACGGTCTGGCGATAGATGTGCAAATGTTGCGATAATTTATAAAACTTGCCTGCTTTTTTCACTACAGAGAATTTACATGAGGATACAGTAGAGCATGAGGTATGTACCCGAAGTCTTGAAGGATGCATTTATAAAACTTGCACTAGTATCACTACTGTTGCTATTGTTCAGTATCCTGACAGACCTGCATATGCTGAGGATGGAGGTATTCATACCGGTCCTCCTGTTACTTGGCATCCCTTTTATAAATGAACCAGATGGAGAAGAACAAAAAAGAAGAGATCATACAAAGATCTTATGGATAGTGCTGGCATCTGTAGCTATATTATCCTTTTTTATTCGTTATTACCAGTATTTTTTTACAAATGTACCGCCTGGATATGATCCCGGTCTATACAAATATGGATTTGATACATATATTACAAGTCTCCCTTATATCCCGGAGAGCGAATTACCCGCATGGTTCAAAGAAATGTTCCCTCAGGGAATATTCTTGTTAGGTGATATGCTGTATGTGGTTGCCGGCTTTGGACCCACTGAGATCATAACAATATTTACGCCTCTTGTATGCGGATTAATGGTTTTGCCTGTGTTCGCGGTGTCAGAGAACATCTCAGGCCAGAGAGGTGCGCTCATCTCTGCATTCATCTATCTGCTGTCTTCAATCCAGTATGTGCTTTTTGAATACTCTTACCTGAAGAACATACTAGGGCTCTTACTGATACTGATCGCCATACTTCTGCTGCAAAAGGAAAGATATATAGTTGTAGCTATTATTTATGCAGCTTTGAGCATATACCACCGGCCGCATTTTCTCCTTTTATCTATAGTTTTGCTGTTCTGGTTACTTGAAACAAGAGATCGGAAAATATATCTCACATTTATCATAGCTGCTGTGCTGATGTTACCTTTCTGGATACAGAGAATGGAACTGGGGATCTCCATGCTAAAAGGCCTGGCAGGCGTTGCTTTAAACAACTTAAGGGGAGAAGCGAGCAGTCAGGGTGGGACCTTTTTAACTTATTCAAAATATGCATATTTATCTCTGCCCTACATAACATTCGGGGTACTGGGGTTCATGAAAATGCTTTTGAATAAAAGAAGGGATCCTGTATTTTATTTCACACTGATCACCGGTATACTTGTCATATTCAGGATCGTGTTTTTCAGAAGATACCTTGCAACCCTTGACATCCTCCTTATAATATTGGCCGGAGGTTGTATTGAAAAGATACTCCTCGAGCAAAGAAAAGAACTCCGGATCTATGGAAATATCATCCTTTTACTGATATTGCTTACCGGAAGTGCACTTGTATATGGACAAGCGACAGAAGACAATAGGCTCATTTCCAATGGCGATATTAGGGACATCGAGTGGATGGCCGCCAATGTAGACCCGGAAAGTTACATCCTCACAACTGCCTATGATGCACCCTGGGTCCTAGGATGGGGAAAACACCCTGTGATAGCCCCAGGGCTTTTCCAGTGGAATATTTATACACAAGAGGAGTGGACCGAATTCCTCCGTACATCTGACCCACAGCAGGCCATAGAGTTTATTTCAAAAAATGAAGAGAGTACATATATATATTATTCTGCAAATACAATCGATGCGGAATCGGACAAATATTCCAGCAAGGAGTTCCAATTAATAAGGGAAAACAAAGGTAAGGTTTATAGATATACAGGGTCTGTTCAATGAAATACGCTGAATTGCTGATGATAATACCTTTACTGCTGGTAGCCTACGTGCTTTATCTTAACATAATTGACTTTGATCCTTTGCACAGAGAAGATGAAGCCTCTTATTTTATAGACATCGGCGGACTAAATGACACTCAGGGCAATGCAAGGCTAACAGGACCAATGGAAAGGGTTTCCGGACGTATAACATACTCGGCAAATGGCACAAATGTAACCTATCGGGAGCTTAATAGCAGTCTGATATATCTTCAGGTAAATGACCCATCGATAAATGATCATTCCAAAGTCGTGATCAAGATCCGGTTCAAAGATGAATTCCCTACGGGGTACAACTTTAATATAGGTTGTAAAAACAGCACTGAATGGAGCTATGACTGGAGAACTGTATACGATCCGTTGCATTTCAAGGTTGATTCTTCGTTCTTTGAGGTCGGTAATAATACTGAATATTCTGTTTATTCCACTGGACATGTAAATTCAACTAAAATAGATGTGAATGGATTTTTCAGCAGCCCTCCTGAAAATTCGGTCATTGCTGCAGAAGGGAAACCGGACATAAATGTATTCCCCGATACAGTGAACTCTGAAAGAAATAGTGTTCTTGTGAATTGCACCCTCAGGGGTGACCATACATTTTATACATTTGCAGATGATGGACCTTTTGAACTCAGCCTTAAAAAGCAAGATCTTAACCTCTACAATGGAGAAGATGAACTAAAAATAATGTTGTATGATCAGAATGGTATCATCATTGCCAATTCGTCGATACCTGATGATGGAGATGCAACTAACAGTTCAGCAAAGGGACCTGCTCAGAAGAGTGATCTCAGTGTCCCTGAAATTCAGAAAGGAGTATATAAAATTGTACTATTATCTGCAGATGACCTTACGGTCCGCGATATAAATGTCACATCAGGGAACCTTGTGGTGCAGGATACTGTCTTTTCTGTTTCACCCTGCAGACTCTACACGCGCCATTTAGACGGTGGGTATCTGGACCTTATAACTTACTATCGATCCGGCCTTCAGGATGTGAAGGTTGGAACTGGCACAGTTACCATCAAAGAGAAAAATATCAGGAACAGAGCACTGGTCCGGCCTTCTCCTGAAATATATGAAGTGTACTGCCCGGCCGGGAATATGAAAATCGTTTCGTCAGCTTTTTTCTCATTCACCCGGGAATCCTATTTTGAACCTTTCAGATGTAAAATAATTCCTTTAGGTGATGATCTGGACCAGATCCAAAGTGAGAAAGCGGAGTATATTGTTATAAAAGATCTTGATTATGAACGTGACAGTGACGGATGGGTAATTGCAAACGCAACCTGGGACCTTGCTGACCTTTACCTTGGAGAAAATACTCTGAACATTGTATTGAACGCCGGTCATCTTGCAGTCAGGAAAGAAAAGATCCCTGTAGACTGGGTTGAGATCAGTTTCGAATAATGGAGACACAGATGGTAATAAAAATATTTACAGTATTATTTATTCTGTGTGCACTTACCGGAGCAGCTATGGCAGATGAAATAAGAGGACCGGTTTTTCCGGCCTACTTTGATGGGTCATCATATACCATAACCGGTAATGATGCTCCCTCCCTGCTGAAGCCCGGGGAAACGATAAGAATTGATACATCTGATGGTTATAACATAGATCCTGAGCATTTCTACTATGTAGGAATAAACAACGGTAAAACCATTCCTTACCTTGGGTCAGAATATTATGTAGAAAGCATGGAGAACGAAGCCATACTTAAACAAAAGGTATGGGAAAAAGACGGTATGGCCATTGAGGCAGGAAGACCTAAAGCACTGAGCCGTGGGTACTCAGTGCTTGTCAATGATCACTCAGAAGAAAGAAACCAGATCGATCTGATATTAAAAAAAGATGGAGAGATCGTTGATCAGCAGGTTATGGACATAGGTTGTCAGGTAAATTTCACAACCGAATATGCAAATGAGGAGGTAGTTCTTTTCTCGGGTTCGTTTACCGGCTTTTTTGAAGATGGGGAAAGTAATTCGATCAGGATAAGTAACGCAAAACTGTGGAACATGACAACCATAAAAGATGGGTATTCGCCTGATGGTATATCCATAATTAAACTTAAAGATGTAGATGAAGACGGGGATATTGACATTGTGGGAGAGATCAGGGAAGGAAAAAGCATTGACCTGAATAATAACACAGTGGTACCAATTTTTGGGAAGGGATTTTTCATACGAACAGGTAGTTTTTATGATATGTTCTATGAGGAACTGGAAAATTATGATCTACTTGCAGAGAACACAGAATATAAAATTTTTGGAACTGATGGCTATAAAGACATCGGCGATATTGACACTTTTCTGAAAAATCCACCCCCATCAATTATTGCAGTTGGTCCTGGAGTGACAATTAACACTACATCCTATCTTCATGAGGAAACTCCGGAATTCAACATGCAGTATATGCTACGAGGAGCACATACATTCTACACATATATTCCAGCAGAGGGAATTACACTTGCTGTCGGGAAAAAAGATATGAACAATTACGCCGGAGCAGACGAACTGAAAGTCAATGTATACTCGATGGATGGAGATGCAGCTGCATCTATGGAACTTGCAGACGATGGAGATATTACCAATAGCGGTGTATCCAAAACCGAGCAGAGTTCATCCCTTCGTATAACTGATGTTGAACCTGGGTATTACAGGGTCGATATGGCCGCAGGAAGTGACCTGTACATAAGTAAGCTGAATGTATCGAGTGGTAAACTAGTTGCTAAGGATAGCATTTTTCTAATATCTCCAGGTGAAGTCCTGGCTTTCTCAAGCCATAGCATGGATGTTTGTTTCAAAACATATCATAGAGGAGGACTGCAAACAGTATCAATTATCGGACCTGATTGCAACAGAACCGTAAATGTGAATACTACAGCCAGATGCTTTACGGTAAACCTGCCTTATTCAGATACACCATACAGTATTCGTGCACCTAAGGGTGATATAATAATAACTGCAGCTGGATACCTGGCTTTTACAGAAGGTTCTTTGTTCGATCCAACAGCCTGTGAAGTGCTTAACTTGCAACGAGACGTGGACTGGATACGGGAAAATAATATAGAATATATAGTTATACCTGCCTCAAGGAAACAAAAGGGATTTTATATCTACAAAGAAGTGACATCCGGGTACAAGGAAGAATCAGCTTCAACACCCTGGAACTTTGAACGCGTGGATACTTTCATGTTTCCGGGACTGTTCTATTTTGACTTTGACAAATATCATACGTATGAGTACATAAAACTCGATACAACAGGTCCGAAGGTTGACGGAAATAACTTTAGTTACACTTCACTTCAGGTCACTACTTTGAATGAACAGGAAAATATGATCTACGGGTCTATTGCTCTTCTTGGTGAGCCATACAGTGTCTTGTATATAGATGATGGAAAGGCCATTCTGGGAAAAAAGACTGCCAATGAAGCAACAGCAACACTTTCCAGCTCAGATAGCTATAATCTTGGAGCCGGCTATTCCCTGGTCCTCAATGAGATCGACATTAAAGGTAGACAAGCCTCCCTTTCACTTCTAAAAGAAGGAGTAAAGGTACACGACTTTATAGGAGAAACTGGAAGGCAGATCTATTACAACACTTCCATCGATGGCAAAGAAGTGACAATATTATCATCAAGGATCGATTCATCTGTCAGGTCGGCACAACAGAGTACTGTAAAGCTTACGGATATTACTTTTAAGAATGAGAAGGACTGTCTGATCCTGAAAGATGGAAAAAAGATAGGAGATGAGTTTGTACTTGATCTGCGGGATGTGAACGATGATGGCAACACCGATATTGAGATAAGACTTCAAAAAGGAAGGTCATTATACCTGAAAGAGAACAGGGAAACACCCATATTAGGGAATTTTGCAGCTTTTGAAATGGATACAAAACAAAAAGTTAAGCTCATACAGAATAACACCTTACAGAGCTCATCACAATGGACCTCAAATTCGGATTTTGTTGAAGAACAGGAAGATATGTTCCTTACATGGACATACCCGTCCAGGAATGCAAGCTTCAAGTTCACAAAAATGGGTATTGGAAGCCTGGATATCACTTTTGAAGATGAGATACGGTCTGCATATTTAGTGGTCCAACAACTCAGTGCAAGTCCTCTGCACAATATAACTGATGCATACGAAACATATAGAATATATAATATATCGATAGTTCCCGACAGCATCAATGATGGTGATATCCACTTTAAGGTCAGCAACACATGGCTTGATGATAAAGAAATAGACATATCATCTCTGACTGTTTTAAGAGATGATGATGCTGGCTGGGAAATACTGAATGCAGATATCTCCACAAAAAATAATGGCGACGTCAATATAGAAGCAGAGATCAGGAACTCATCAATAATTGCAATAGTAGGGAAGAAAGTAAACAACACCTCTCAGGATACCGGAGTTTCCAAACAAGCTGAACAGTCCCTGGGAAAGAATACAGATAATAACAATTTACATATACCAGATACTACAATTTTTGCTATTGTAGCCATAGTATCGTTAATGGCTGCTGCTTATATAATCTATGGGCATAGCGATCGTTTCAAGAGGGGAAAAGACGTGTCCGGATCTTCAAAAGGTATAATAGAAAATCATCGGCAAATATTATCTTTTAACCACAACATATTCTCAACGCTCTTCGTAACAATGCTTCTGTTGTTCCTGATGGAGAACCTCTGGACCTATACTGTGTCAGCATATATTGATGTAAAGTATATAGTATATCCCACAATAATTTCAGGCCTGATGGATATGCTGTTCTATAAAGAGGAAAATGAAAATGGACACAAATTCAAGGTTACCGATGTTATTCTGGCCTTAATGATCGCTATCATCGGGATATTTATGGTCGGTTACAAATTATCCCGTGCTACAAGCATCGTTAATGAAGTATCGATCCTGTCGGGTATGTTTCTGTTAACAGTTGCATTGATATTCTATGATCTTGATCCCAAGGGCTTGATCAGATCGAAAGGAAAGGAAAAAGAAAAGAAAAGAAAAATAAGGAGGGATGAATGATTATCCAGATGCTTGTAGGTTCACTGCTGGTGCTCTTTGTGCCGGGATTAATATGGACTTACGCACTCTTTGAGAACAGGGAGATAGACCTGATAGAAAGGATCGCCCTTGCACTGGGACTTTCAATGGCCATGGTACCCCTGAGCCTTTTCTACCTGCACAATCTTGCAGGGATGAGAATAGATCTTGCAAATTCTGTATATGTGGTCCTTTTGTTAACTGCAGTGGCATTATGCATTATTATGTTCAGGCGATACAGGACTGTGAGCTTAAGAAAGAATTAAGCTTTTGCTTGTAACATATTATGTCAAGTAATGCTGCAGTAACTTTGAATATTGTTGTTTTTAATTGATTTAGCATTATATTTATATAATATAATATTAATCATAATTAATATAAACAGCTTAAAATATAATTGAACGCAGGGGATACTATTCAGAAGGGGATCCACAACAAAAATAATATGTATAGTTCTATCCTTACAGCTGTACTCCTCTTAATAGTATTATTAGTAAGTATGGCAGGCGCAGAGGAACTGAAAATAGAGGGCCTTTCAGATACTTACAGAAAAGGAGATATTATTACTTTCACTTTGGTAGCTGATGAAGGTCTTACTTCTGAAAAGATGGAAGAATGGAATATCTCACTAAAAATAGATGGAGCTACTAAGATCGATCTTCTGTTCAATGAAAAAGAAGGTCACCATAGTCTTCCAGCAATAACGCTCAGGGAGAAGTCACCATACCACTATGGCTATGGATCCGGGAATGCAGACATATTTACAGACATTGAAAAAAAAGAGATGGCCTTCAGCATTGATTCATCCATGATGAATAGAGGCGATCACATTGCAACATTATACATGCACAAAGAAGGAACATCTGAAACCCATGAGATCTCAGCTAACATAAAAATAACCTGACGGAGTACTACATGAACTTTAACAAAGTCCATCTGCTAATCCCACTGATCTTGTTCTCTTACTTGCTAATGATGAACTTTCAATCCACACATATCCGGGAAGATGACGGTTCTTATATAATAGATGTGGGGTCCCGAAATGATATGCTAAGAGATGTTAAGCTCACTGGCCCGGAAGACAGGATATCGGAACCTTTTAAAGGCAAGTTTGGCGATGAGAAGACCAATTTCAGGAACTTTACCAGCCGGTTTGTATATTTCCAGCTAGAGGAACCTGCTATAAAGAATGCTTCAATAGCAAAGGTCCAGATACGTTTCAAGGATGAGCTTGCCAAAGGATATGTGTTCAAAGTGGGTGCACATAGTGCTCCGCAATGGAACTATAAGTGGAACCTGCTGTATGACCCATTCCAAAGACAGCTGGAAGAGGAATATGACACGATATATGCTGATAGCAACATCTCCGTTTACTCCTTAAATGATAATGCTTCCATATTTTCCGATCTCACAGATCTCTTCTCAGACCTGGAAGCTGAGAGTACATTGGCCATCCAGCCATCGGTCAGTTTGTTCCCTGGCACTGACGAACTTCTGGAAGATGAGATCACAGCAATGAATACAACAGTTGACACAACATTAAGGGGAAAGCATACGTTTCTGACATATGTCGATGGAAATGAGATCTCAATAGATATTGAAAAACAGGACCTTAACTGGTACAATGGAACCGATGACCTAAGAATGGAAATTGTTTCAGGTACAGGAAAAACGGTAGCATCTGCGATAATTCCTGATGATGGCGATATAACCGACCACCGCGGACTGGGAAAAACTCAGATATCCCATATCAGATCCACCGGACTGAACCGGGACACATACAAGATAATAGTGGACGCCAACGATGATACATTGATCAAAAAACTACGAGTATCGAGCAGTAAGCTAGTCGTAGAGAACAATTTGTTCGTATACACCCCTACAAGACTATTCACCTTGACCGAAGAAGAACAGCCTGTAAGCCTTATGACCCTCCACGAAGAAGGCCTTCAGATAATAGATATCAGCAATAAGAACACAACCTGCAATGTAACGATCGATAAGATAGCAGTCACACAACATGCGAAAATAGGACCTTCATCAAGCCTGCAGGAGATCAATATTCCTGCCGGAGACCTGAAGATAGCATCAAAGATATATTTTTCATTTACAGAAGGCTCATATTTCGATCCGGTGAAATGCAACGTTGTGCCTCTGGAGAATAACTTTGACTGGCTTAAGAAGAACAATGTTGACTATGTAATAATGAAGAACCGATCTGTAATATCTGAGAACGGATGGGTAATAGCTGAAACTGAGTGGAATATCGATGACCTTTATATAAGGAACAATATACTTGGCTTCTCTACGAACATAGAACATCCGGCTGATTCCTCTCAGATAGATATTCCAGTAGACTGGATAAAAATAATCTTAGAGTAGTGGTCACGTGTATAAAAGATACTTATACTTCATTTTATTGATCGCGATCGTCGTCCCCGCTATTGCTTCGGAGGTAAGCGGACCACTTTCTTATGTAAGATACGACGAGAATGGATATACAATAACAGGTGCTGATGCGCCTTCGTTATTGCTCGCAAAAGAGATACTTTCAATTGACCTCTCGAATGGTACGACCATAGACGCCGATCATTTTTATTATGCCGGGACCCAGGAAGGAAACAAGATCGATTATCTGGGAAATACATACCTGATAGAGAACATCAACGATACTGCTGTTCTATCCACAGAATTGTGGGAAGGCCAGGACATGAAGATCAGGATCCATGAAACGGTAGATCTTCCGGAAGGATATACTCTGAAATGTACAGGGATATCGGATATGGAAGGAAAAGCCACTTTTGTGCTGGAGAACGACAAAAGTATCCTGGATCATTTGAGCATAAAGGAAAACGGTAGCTACAATTACTCACAGACCTATGAAGGAAAAAGTGTAGCGCTTTTCTCTTTTACTGCAGTTGATCTCTTGCATGAGAATGGAAATGACGGAGTAACATTGACAGATATCTCCATAAGGAAAGCAACGGTATTGAGCGATGGTCAGGACCTGTATAAAGATTATATAATAAACCTGGAGGATATCGACTGGGATGGGGACGAAGACATCGTCATACGCCTCAAGCCAGGTCATACTTTTACAATATCTCCTTCATCAGAGACCTCTCTTCTTAACGGTTATATATGCCTGAGAACCGGAGTGGGTTACAACCATTTACTGGACAGGTTAGAGGGTTCTGTTCCATTGGTATCTAATGATGAATATAGAATATATTCATACAACCACAACGATGTAGCAGAACTTGAAGCAGTACTGAACGATCCGTCCTCTGATTCTACATTCGCCATAGCTCCTTATGTGAAGTTCAATGGAATGGGAACCATTACCACTAATGCTTCTGCAGAAACAAGAAGCTCTATGCAATTAAGGGGAAAACATGAAATATACACATATATTCACAATGAGACCCTTAGCCTTTCTGTTTCAAAACATGACCTCAACTGGTACGCAGGAGAAGATGAACTAAATATAAGTGTTTATTTACCCTCTGGAGAAATTGTCGGATCTCTGGTCATACCGGACGATGGACAAAATGCAGCGACCCGCAGAGCAGGAGAAGTCCAGACAGGGATGCTGGAAGTGCCTGGACTGCAGGACGGCATCTACCATATAAAGCTCATATCTAACGATGATATCATAATAGACGAACTGCGCAGTGCACAGGACAAGCTGGTCTTTGACGGAAAGATGTTCGTCCTTTCACCCGGGGACCTGTATGTAGGTTCCAATAAAAGGATTTCGTTAAAATTTATGACCTTACATGAAGAAGGCTTGCAGGAGATAACCATAGAAGGGAATGACCGTACCTACCAAACAAAACTGGATACAAAGAACAAATGGGTAAACATCAGGTTACCCGCATCCTCCTCCCCATATAAAATTAAACTACCAAAGGGAGATATTAAAGTCGAATCAGATGCATATTTTGCGTACAATGATGAAGCCTTCTTCAGCAAAGAAGAATGTACTGTTGTCCCCTTGTATGATACCATTAGCAAGGATCAGGAACTAAAAATAGATTATTTTATAGTTCCACCGCAAAAAGAGCAAATCGTATTCTATCCTTACAGGAACACAACCGGTCACGCATATTTTGATCTTTCCAATTATGATAATGAACTGAACACATGGACATCACCGGGTCTGTTTTATTTTGATGTTACAGGAAAAAGAAGCTGGGAGTTCCTTAAGATCGTTCCCGGAAACGACAATGTACTTAGTAAAGACGAGATAATATACGGAAGCCTCCAATATCACGACAAGGATGCTGAAAGTCCCCTGGACAGAACTATTGCATACCTTGGTGAACCCTACTGCATACTGGAAATAGACAATTCATCAGCTTTCCTCTCCAGGATAATGGCTGATATGAACATAAGGGTCAATTCCAGCAAAAAGGTAGAGCTGGGAGATGGAATGACCTTAGAAATGCATACAATAGACCCGGCTGGACATAAGATCAGGCTCTTCCTTTACAGAGAAGGAAAGGTCCTGTCAGATCTTGAGATCAAAGAGAATGACACAGCATCATATAAAGAAGTTATAATGGACAATGAGATACCATTGGTGAACATTCAATGCAAAGAGATCGTAAAAGGTATTAACAGTTCCAGTGCGCTGCTTACGATAAATAGGATCAATGGCCATGCCATTGTAATTAAGGACCATGATACGTTCAGAGATGGCTCTACAGCAGAGATCACTGATATCAATGGCGATGGTCTTCAGGATATAAGAATAACACTTGAAGAGAATACTGAGATCCTGCTTGAAAAAGGCAGACCTGTAGCCATTCTTGGAGGATATCTGGCCCTGGAGACCGAAGATAATGGCAAGATCCTGGCCAGTAAAAAAAATGTGCCCAATGATGAGGGTAATTTGAACATTAAAGTACAGTATGGAACCAACCTCTCGTTTACAGAGCCGGTAAAAGAGATACCAATAACTATTGAGAATACCAGCATTAGAACCTTCAATATATATTATAATAAAGACGTGACTGACTTCTCCTTTTTACTAAAGGAATTGAAAAAAATACCAAGTGAGGAAAATGGGATAGAGGGCAACATCCACAGCATATACGACCTGAGCCTTTATCCAGACGATCCTGGCACTATATACATAGAATTCCCTGTGGAAGAACAATGGCTTAAGAACAGAGGACTTGGACCTGAAGATGTTTACATTGGTTACTTCGAAAATGGGAAATGGTCATACGCTGCTCCCAGTAAGATAGGAGAGCAGGAAGAGCACATCATCTTTAGCGTGAACTTAAAAGACCCTGGTATATTCTGCATCCTGGGTCTGCCGAATACTTCAGAAGGATACAGCAGGGGTCCTGAAACTATATCTTACATACTCAGATCGATATCTGATGATATTAATGCAAAAGATATGGATCCGGGCAATGAAAATGTGGAAAAATTATCTTCAAAAGCCATAGGCACTAATGTGCCGATCTATATCGTGCTATTCCTTTTCATTGTATGTATAACGATCCTTCTGGCATATGCGAACAGAGATACTTTTACTGAAGATCGTACCCGAAAGGTCCGGAAGGAAGAAAAATATGTAAAGGCAATTGAATTCAATCGTAGCTTATGCCTGACATTGATTGCCATTTTTATGGTTCTGCTGATCACAGAAGAAATATGGCGAGGTTCAATAAGCTCCCACCTGGATACTAATATAATATTGATCTGTGTGATGATCACAGGATCGATCGATCTAGTTGGAAGGATATTCAGGAAGAAAGAGGGACTTTGAGATCAAATGTCTTCAAGAACACGTGTGTAAACTTCTGCCGTTTGTTTTGCACACCTTTCCCATGAGAATTGGGCAGCTCTGTATATGCCCCTATGAACAAGAGAAGACCTGAGCACATCATCCTGAAGTAATTGAAGCATGTGGCTGGCCATTTTCTGATGATCGTCCGGATCTGCAATAATGCATGCATCACCTGCAACTTCAGGCAAAGAGGATACATTGGATGTGATCACCGGGCATCCACATGCCATAGCCTCTATGACCGGAAGTCCGAAACCCTCATAGAAAGAGGGGAAAACGAACATTTTCGCAATGCAATACAACCTGGCAAGATCTTCTGTCGGAACCCTCCCCAGGAAACGCACATCTTTTTCCAGGTTAAGAGAAGCTATCAGAGACATGATACTTCGCCTGTCATGTGCATATTGCGGTTCTCCGGCCTTCAGAAGGATAAGATCCTTTCTTCCGGATATTTTTTTCAACCTGTAGAATGCCTTAATGATGCCTTCTACATTTTTCCGTGGCTGTTCTGAACTAATATGCAGGATATATTCCTTATCTTTTTCAAGACCGTATTTTGACCATATCGAAGAAACATCCTCATAAAGTCTGAACACTGCAGGATCAATACCAAGATAGATGGTGGTCATTTTCTCTTTGGAAATACCATATTTACGTTGCAGATCGCTTGCAGTGGCATCAGAGTCAGTAATGATATGGTCTGCACCTTTAAGGCCCTTATACATCAGTTTGCCCATCATCAGATGCATCCTGCTTGCCGGGTACATCTCATGAATGATATCATGACAGGTTATTACTTTAGGTGCTACCTTAAAAAAAGAAATGTTCTGATTGGTAAGATGATAGAGGTCGTATTTTGGGATGTGACCCTGCATCCGGTAATAAAAAAAAGGATTATTATCAACAAGTGGTATCTTTCTTGTAGCGGCTATGTTCTTCGATGTGGTAAGTTCGCTTAGAGTGAACTGTCTGGTATCAAAGAACACGTGATCTATATCCATCTGGCCTTTAATAGCTTCGAATAGGGAAAATGCATAATTCCCTATACCTGTATAAGGTTGGGCAGTGTTGATCATACCTATGGTCGTATAAATCACCTTCTGAACGATCACATGAACATATTAGAACTGTCAGTAACCCTATACAACTGCAATTCAAAGTTTCTGGTCACTATATTTGCAGGTCTTTTCATAAGCTGGCGCGCTATGGAATAATCCATATCGTAAACATCTGCTTCCCTGTGAGGATAATGGTTCAGGTCCACTGTAACCTCGAGCTGTTCCAAAGTGACAGCCTGAGTGTAAAAAAGCTCCAGCTCCACAGGGTTGAAATATTTATCCAGAGAGGTTGCTTCATTTGTAAGTATATATACTGTATCAAAACTGGAAATGTTGAGATCATTTTTAAGCTTTCCAACAGAGTCAGCATCCCACCAGAGAGCTGGCTTTGAGTACACAAAAAAAAGAGGATCTGCCATTTTATACGAACCTGCAGCATATCTGTCTACAAGTACCAGGTCATTAGGACCAACGCGGTCAGCAATATTCCCTACGTTTGCTATCATTCCCTGGTTTTCAGAGAAGAACAGGATGGGATAAGCAGTATAAATATTCAGTATCATGACCAGGGACATAAGGCACATGTACAAGGTTTTCTTTTTTGACAGATCATGTATCAGAACAGACATAAGTAAAAAAGCTCCTGGTATGGTTGTAGCTACATACCTCCTGAGGAACCAGGGCTGGTCCAGGGTAATGAAAGGAGAAAGAAGGTAAAGAAAACCAGGAAGCATAAAGAATATCACAAGAAGCTGTTTTCTGGAACTGATATCCCTGCGGATCACAGATACGATGAAAACCAGGAAAATGGAGATCAATGGCAACTGAAGGTTATACTCAGATAATGCCATATATACGAATTCGGGAAAATGATATCTGATAGCCGTTCTGTCCATAGATGCTGCTTCTGTAGAAGATGATATCACACCGCCTGAAAAATGGTTCAGGACAGCATCTATGACCCCGAGATATCTCGTCTGCATAAAAAAGTAATAATAAAGTAGCAATGCTGAAGTCAGTAAAAATACGAACCAGAATATTACAGGGAAATATTTATTCAGGAAATAGGATCTGTCGTGTTTTCTGATACCCGAAAAATGATCTAGGCCAATATTGTTAGTTCCCTTTTGGTTCGATGAAACAAAGCGCTTAGATGACAAGTCATATAGTAAAAAGAGAAAATAGAAACCAAAAAGTATCAAACCTTCTATACGTACAAAGGGTAGCATCCCGAAAGATAACATCGATGAAATATAGTAGATATTCTGTTTGCGCTGCAGCAGATACAGGCAGCACAGTACTCCAAACCAGAAGAGGGCCATGAAGAATATCTCGGTCACAGTCTGTCTTGAGAACCAGATCAGAGGATATGTGGCCGAAAAGGTCAGCACAGCTCCCAGACCAACATAAGAATTCCTTAGTTCTTTTCCAATTAGATAGATACTTACAAGCCCTATGAACAAAGGAAGAAGATTACTGAATTGTATACCTTGTATACCGAAAAGACTGTAATAGATCGCTACCCAGGAAATATACCCGAAATGGAACTGGGAAATCAGTTTTCCATCGCTGGTCGTGATGTAATTGTTCGGAGACAGAAAACGTGGTATGAGATCATTCATAGCAGAATCTATTAGCAACGTATGATGCTCTGCCAGATAGATAGCATTGGTTGAATAGATACCTGGATCCCGGCCTCCGTAGAATGTATCATGGAAATACAGAGAAGTAAAGATGGAAAAGAGCAGAATAAATAAGATTGCAATGATGTTCTGTTTGGACGTACCATTATTAGCACGATATTTGTGAAAATAGAATGTGGAAACAGCTGTTATCAACAGTAGTACTGCTGAGAGTATCGGTTTGTAAAAAAGAGAGAACATAGCCAGCAAATTAGCAGCCCATGCGATACATACGAACCATAGTGAAAGAACAATGAACTGATATTCAAACTTAGGAGTAGTTTCATCCTTTAACTGCACTATAAAGCACCTCCGTATAAAGGTGGGAAACCTTATCCCAGCGATACTCATCGAACATGGATCTACCGTTAGCACCTATCTTAGTCCTTAAAACAGGATCAGAAAGTAAAAGAATTATCCTGTCGGCCATAGCTTCCCAGTCTTTTTCCGGAACCTTGAATCCATTCGACCCATCAGTAATGGTCAGACCAGGACCACCTGAATCAAATCCTACAACTGGTTTTCCATAGCTCATTGCCTCCAGAGCAGGCATACCCAAACCCTCGGCGTTTCCCCATTTATCGGTAATAGAAGGTATTACATATACATCGCATGCTTCATACAATAAAGGGAGATCTTCGTTCGGGAGCAGACCCGTAAATAGCACATTATGTTCAAGATGATAGCTTTTGACAAGAGATTCCAGCATACTACGCTCCGGACCTTCTCCCCCTATGACCAGCAGAGCATCCGGGTGGACAGATGCGATCTTGCTCATCGCCCTGATCAAAAAAGATGTACCTTTAAGAGGTATCAATCTGTGTACAGTGAATATAGTAGGCCTGTCCGACAAGCACAATTTTCGTTTAAAGTTTTCCAGAAATGTTGAACAATGCTTGATAGGATAATTACTGCCAACCGGAAATACTGATACTCTGTCAGGATCTACATCAAAGGTCAAAGCACAAGCTTTAGTGTATTCACTGATAGCTATTATTGCATCGTGTTTATCGAGAATGTATTTAGCCAGCGGTCTTAATCTGAACCTTTTAAGGAATACCAGATCTGTGCCATATACTTTCAGAACAGAAGGGATACCTGATATCTGGAGGTATACTGCAGAAACAAAGCCAGCGGGGAATGCCCAGTTAGAAAAGATAAGTTTAGCTTTCTTTTTCTTTTTTAGCTTATGGAGATTTAAGAACATAAAAAATAACAGGCTGAGCATCAAAAGAGAATTGAGCAGATATTGCAATAAAACACCAATTGTAGAACTGGATTTCTCATGGGGAAGGAAATTACCATATCCCAGTGATTCATATCGTTCAGGTGCGTACCTGAATCTATATACTTCAATACCGTCGATTGTTTCATAAGTTTTGGACCCTTTCACATGAGGGCATAAGATAACTGGGAGTAAGCCATCTTTCACGAACTCTTGCCCTAATTCCAGTATCCACCGGGCCTTATAATCATCTTTGTCCCTGGGAAAAGATGATGTTAGTACAATTATATTCATGCTGGATCGTTGCAACATCTTTTCATCAAGCTAGATTGCAATTATTCCATCTCTATTTTCTTTAAACGGTATAATATCTCTTCTTCGCGTATCCTCTGGTATTTCAGCATATCGGCTATCAGACCGAACACAAGGATCTGCAGACCAGTTAAGCATAGCATGGTCGTAAGTATTGCGTACGAGATATTTGGGACCACAACTCCGGTTTTTATGAATTGCACCAATACCGTTACTCCGGATAGCGCAGCAACGACCAGAAACACAAAACCTATGGAAGCAAAGACCTTCATAGGTTCATAATCACGATAGGTGCGTAGTATCACAGCAGTAGCACGCTGAGCATAATGGAAAATCCCTGACATTAGTCTTGAATGACCGTCTCTTTTTCTGAATTCAATAGGGATCTCTACCAAGGTAAGGTTATGGTTAACAGCCTGCATGATCGTTTCCTGGACATAAGTATAGTCAGCCAGAATATTCATCCTTAGTGCAGCATCTCTTGTGAAAGCTCTGAAACCCGTTTGTGCATCTGTCACGGGGTAGCCGGAAGCCATGCGTGTCACACGCGTAGCTAGAATATTCCCAATTTTCTTCTGGAGAGGCATGTATTCAATGTGCCCCCTGAATCGGGAACCTAATACGATATCAGCTTTGCCTTGAAGAATAGGAGCTACCAGATCTGGAATTTGATTTTGGTTATATTGGAAATCTGCATCAGTGTTCACAATTATATCTGCGCCTCTTTCCAGACATGCTTCAAGACCTTTACGGAAAGTTAACGCAAGTCCACGGTTCTCCTTTTGGGAAACAATGTGATCCGCACCTGCTTCTAAAGAGACTTTTACAGTAGAGTCCGTGGATCCATCGTTAATGACAAGGACTTCTACCTTATCTATGCCCTCAATTTTCCGGGGTATCTCTTTGATCACTTTTTGAATGGTTTTTTCTTCATTGTAGGCTGGAATCATCACAATGAGCTTCATGGGATGATTATATAAAATTAATAGAATAAATAATCTTGCTTGCAGATATGCACCTGATGATACAGATGACAGGAATTTTTTCCGGCTGGTAATCCGCCGGACTCATAGAAAAGCTTTTGTATGTAAATACCGATAGTGCATGCAAATAAATATACTAAAGATGTGTATAAATGAGTCACAAATTACATTTCTTGCTCACAGGAACTGGGACCAAAGCAAACAACAGATTGAAACAAGCCTTAAAATCATTCCATGATCCTGAAAATGAAAAGATACCGGTAAATATCAAGCAACTGATCACTTCTATAACACATGAGAAGAACGAAATAGAAAGTAAAGAGTGCACGTATAGAGTAAAGAAAACCAGGGATACAAGCTCCATAATCATTGAATGTTCGGACTGTAACGAAGACTCCACACTAAATAACCCCATATGCAGATCAAATATCTTTAACATCCTGCTCAAAGAAGCAATAACAGAAAGACTTGTAATATCAAATCTTTATGACAGGGAATACGATGGAAAGATTCTCCAGAAAATTTACTCACTTGCCCGTCTGGAAGATCATCTGCGAACATATGAGAACATGGAAACTGTTTCCTTCAATTGCAGATACGATTCAAAGGATACCTGCAAAAAGAACAGAAATGAAGAAATGGAGAAAATTATAAATTCAGCAAAAGGATCGCCATTTAAAGCCTATAGGAATACTGAAAAGATCATCAAACAACTAACATGTGAAGCTGAAAAGGTAACTCATCCGGAGTGCAATGAATGTATAGGGATTTTTCAGGAAACATTATATGATATAATCAGAAGGATGAGCCCCTTCGTGAACGATCTTTTTTGTGAGCCTGATGGAACTTTTGATCATGAGAAAAATCTGCAGCCATACGTACGGCCTTTGTTCTCCACATCCCGTATTTATACCGAACCACCAGTGAATACTATTTTTATAGAATGCTATGACGTGCAGAGAGATGACGGAAGGAAATTACCCATATCTATATATGAATTTACAGACAAACCCGAAAAACTCTATGTCGTAAACCCTGCTGAATACAACATGCAGCCTGAGGAACTTCTGCTCATTGACAACGTCCGGGACCGTATGATCAAACATAGACCGGAAGATATGAATTTTGCAGATCCCGCCCTTTCAAGGGAATATTTCCGCAGGCTTTGTAAGAGATTGCTGCGTGAAGAGGCAAGGGATAAAAAAGTGGTTTTGTCACCTTCTCAGCTGGACATGTATTCTGACCTGCTGGCAAAATACACAACGGGACTTGGGATCCTGGAAGACCTGTTATCTGATGGAAGGGTGACCGACATATATGTTAATGCTCCTGCAGATCGGAATCCTGTACATGTGGTGATGAATGGGGAAGAATGTACTACTAATATATTTCTGTCCCAGGAAGAAATGGATTCCATGGTCTCGAGGTTCAGGACGATAAGTGGAAGACCTTTCGGAGAAGCGACCCCTGTTCTTGAAATGGCGCTCCAGGAGTACGGAGTACGTGTTTCAGTGATAGGAGACCCATTGAGCGCAAAAGGAATGGCCTATGCTTTTAGAAAACATGCAAAGGCTCCCTGGACACTGCCTAAACTGATCAATACCGGTGCTATCACCCCTCTCACAGCAGGTCTGCTCAGCTTCATGATGGATGGACATGCATCAGTGCTGATCGCCGGGGGAGTAGGAGCCGGGAAAACGTCCCTGTTATGTGCCATGCTTATGGAAATGCCTCAGAGATACAGGATACTGACCATAGAAGACACACCGGAAATACCTCTTGAACAATTGCAGAAACTGGGGTGGAAAGCACAGGGCCTCAATGCCCAGTCCTCTATAGTGAGATCCAGTATTGAGATAGACCCGGCCACAGCCCTGCGTGCATCCCTGCGGCTTGGCAGTTCATCTCTTGTAATAGGTGAAGTGAGAGGACCGGAAGTCGCAATGCTGTATGAAGCAATGCAGGTGGGTACAGCAGGTAATTCTGTGATCGGGACCATACATGGTGCATCCACAAATGCGGTATATGAGAGAATAGTGCATACCCTTGGAGTGCCTCCTGCCTCGTTCAGGGCTACAGATGCCGTAATAGTATGTTCAAATACCCGCATAGCAGGCAGTATGGCAACAAAACGTAAAGTGATACAGATAGCGGAAGTGAACGAAGTGTGGGATCCTGATAATACATACAGTGTCTTCTCTGACATCCTCACTTTTGATGCCTCGGTCAATTCACTGGTACCAACAGACCTGCTTGATAGAGGACAGTCTGCATTGATAAGGAAAATTGCAAGAAAATGGGGGATATCCGTGGATGAAGCTTCAAAGAACATCCGTATACGCGCAAACATGAAGCTTAAAATGGCGGAATACGGAAAAACAGACGCGGCATTCGTTGAGGCTGAAATGGTATCTGCCTCTAATAACATGTTCTGGATGTTCATGGAAAAGGAAAAAGAGATCGCTGGCAAGCCAGACATGCAGCGCGTATATGACAAATGGTGTGCATGGCTGGAACAGATCATAGCGACAAAAAATGAAAAACTGTCTGCTGCAACAAGAGACAAAATGCCATATTCCAGTTCATTGGCCCAGGAAGTACAGGGTGGCAATGATGCATGATAATAACTGGTACTACAGGGGATGCAAGTTCACATGGAGATACCTCTCCGGATATATAACAGATCATGGGGAATTCAAGAAGAAAAGTGAAAAAGCAGTAAGCCAGGAATATATGAA
>AMWB02071331.1_pt1 | contig 26634 bp, 32 predicted proteins | sample 200311 | NCBI WGS metagenome assembly AMWB02 (sample SAMN02737377, study PRJNA173069) | bioreactor metagenome | biome: anode biofilm in microbial fuel cells | place: USA: California | collected 2010-12-16 | reverse complement strand
GCTTTGCCACCAACTCCTTTCCTGTCATCCGACTCTACAAACCCATATCCCTCTAAAAACGGATGTATGGAAAACCATTTTTTCTTCTCTTCTTTTCTCTCCTCAACGGTTACATGCGACCCCGACTGAGCCACAATATTATTAATGGTCTTATTTGTAGACATAAAATAGGCCCTGTAAATGGTAAGACCGATAAAGCCTACGCCTAATAACCCCAAGGCATATCGAGCAGTTTTTACCCACGGCAAAAACTGAAAGAAACTCCCGGCAAATTTGAACAGGCTAAATTTTTCGCTTTCCGCCATCCTGCACCTTGCCTTTCAGCCACAAATAGAAAAACATCCCCAGCCCTCCGACGATATTCCCGAGAGTAAAAGCTACCAATACCTTCATTTTGCCACCTCCTTTAATCTGCAATTTTCTTATCTATACGCTCTACAAGCGTCTCAACCCTGACCAGACGCTCCCTGATCTCCTCGATACAACTTACTCTTGATTCCATCGTATCCACTCTGCTGTTTAACTGCCCATACCCAAAGGCGATTCCCGTAAGAGTGAAGATTAAACTAATGACTGCGCCGACGAATCCGGCCTTTAACTTGATTTTAGTTTCGCCGTTCATTTTTTATCTTCCTCCGCTTTCTTTAGCATTTCTATAATCTCTTCGAGCTGCGCTACACGGCCCACGGTCTGCCAATAGGCTATCTTTGCCTTCTCCTGTGATTCTTTCAGCTGCATTGCTGTTGCTTCCAACCGCTTTAACTGCTGCTTTAATTCTTCCAGCATTTGCACCTCACTTTTTATTCTGCATCAATGAAAGTTTTACGGCAAAAGAATCGCCTGCATAAGCAGTGATACCTGATCTTCCGACTTTCCAGCGGACAAGGACTGTGTATGTTCCGGCATTGACCGCTTCCCAGTGATGGATTTGCGCGGGAAGCCTTTGGTTGTAAAAGAGTATGCCTCCTTCGATATCGGCAAAAAGCCCGCCTACCCTGGCTCCGGTTTTCTCAACACTGTTAATTAAAACCTGGATATCTATCCAGTCAGCCTGATCTTCCTGATAGTCCAGCCTTAAATCGCCTGCTTGAAATAAGATCAATAACTTGGTTGCGTCCGGGGTGGTAATCTGCGCGCTGATTAAATCTACATAAGAAGTGCTGCCTGTGGACTTATTTGTGGCGGTAGCGGTTATTATTTCTGAAATGGCGTTGGTTTCCAAAACCTGTCCTTTTATTACGCCGGTATTTACTTCTAACCCGGACCCCGAGCTTAACTTATAGCCTGTAGTACCAGCCACATAATCAGAGCTTTTTATATATTCATCTACCGTCAGGCTTCCCGTATTGACGGCCAATGCGTCTAATTGATTGACATTTATCTTATCGGCAGTAATGGAATCGGTATAAATCTTCCCGCCGTCAATCTTGGTGATGTCAGAGCCGTGCGCCCAGCCGGTAGCGGTTGCAGCATTTATCAATTCCCATTCTCCGGATGCAATTTGGTCAGCGCCGACGCTTGCTGCCCGGTATAATTTATCTCCGTCGTCGGTATCTATCCATAAATCGCCGATGACCAAAGATGTAGGAATAGAGGACTGCTTAAAGACAGTTATACCTCCTCCACCGCCTCCGCTTTCAGATACTACTTCCCAGCTGCTGTTCTGGTAAATATAAAGCTTATTGTTATCATCAGTATCAATCCAATAGTCTCCGTCATTCATTCCGGACGTGGGTTCGCTGGCCTGATAATATGTCTTAGGCGGGACAGCGTCACCAGCTAACTTTGAAAGAGTAATTGATTCGGCGTGAATTTTTGCGCCGTCTAAATCGTAAATTTTGGCATTAGTTACGATGAGGTCTTTTATCTGGGCGGATAAAGTAATCAGCTCTCCGGCAATAAGCTTTCTTGCGGATATTACGGCATCGCCTATTTCCGTTTCAGTTAAAGGCGTAAAGTTTATCGTAACGGCCGAAGAAAAACTCCCCGGACCGTAAGTGTCTACTGCCCTTACCTTATAATAGGCCCTGTCTTTTATAACGAATTCATCATTGACACTAGGCGTGCCTGACGGCCAAGAAGCTACTGAGACCTGTCCCGTTGAATTATTGTAGGCCGTGACTACTGCCTCTTGGCCTTTGTATGTCCCGCTTGTCTGCAGGATTACGTCTCCGACAAAATAATTGTTGCCAAAGCCTGCTATATCGGCGTCTGTAATACTAGTCGCATCTACCGCGTCAGCCTTGGCATCAACCGGAGCATTGCCCTGGACTATAGCCATAGTGCCTGGGACCTTTGCCTCCAAGAATTCCTCTCCGCCCCAAACATTGGTAGGCGACTTATAAACCTCGTAATGCTTTAAATCTGTATCGTTAACATCAGTCCATTCAATCTTGGTAAACCCGAACCACTGTGTAGCCGCTATGCTCGGCGCTGCGGGAGCCGCATTCGTCGGCGTTACGGACTGCGCTGCTTGAGAGTAATTGCCGGAGGTGTCAAAAGCCCTGATATAGTAAGTACCCGGCGTCCTGGACGCAGGAGAAACAATAGTGAATTTATTGCTTAATCCGTTATATATGAGGTTGCTATTTTGCACTCCCCAGTCTGCATCCTCCAGCCTTATCTCATATCCCCCCAGGTCTTTCTCCGTATTCTTATCCCATTTAAATACGATTTCATTTGTGAAGGTATAACCAAAATTACTTACATTTGCCGGAGGGGCAAGTTTTCCAAGGACCGTTAAAGACGAAGAAACTGTTCCGTCTGATATAATCCCGTTTACTGAAACAGTTCTGACTTTTACATAATAAGTCTGCTCATCCTCTACCCCGTAGATCGTAAAGTTAGTGTTGTTCGTGGTTCCTATAACGTTATAATCTCCTGAACCCTTTTTGAGTTCAATCTGATAATGACTTAAAAATACGCGGGAATCATCTGCCGGAGCGTCGAATGAAACTAAGATATCAGAACCCACGGTACCATCTTTATGCAGATAATAATCGCTTTCTGAGATAACGAGATTGCCTACATCTGTAACCGCGGCATAGGGGTTTGCGGGAGTGCCATAATCGAATGTCTCGATAGTTGCTCCATGCCGATCATTGTAAATAGATGAATTGTATTCTTGCGCGGTGATTTTATAGACATCCTTTTCATCCTCCTCAATGCGCTGGATGATAAACTGTTTATTCGTCCAGCCCATAAGCGAATGCGTGACCTCAATCACATCTCCTATCTCTTGGCCTACGGCATTTAAGGAAGTGGTAAACTCAACTGACAAAGGACAAAGCTTTAACTCATAAAAATACTGATTGCTTAATCTTGAGGCCTGAGTCTTTCTGTTAATTGATGGTATAGTTAAAGTCTGCTCGACTAAACCGCGCTCATCCTGATCTACCTTATCCTCTGCTCCCCAAGCGAGAATCCGCGCATCATCCTGCGTGGGGTCAAAGTATTCAATGCCGAAGCGGTTAATCTTCTGATCCAGTCCTTTTTGAATAATCCTTAAGTCCCGGATATCATCTTCATCAAAAGAAGCAACTGCTGCCTGAGGTTTTGCGATGATCAGCTTTAGCTTTGAACCGCTCCTAATAAGCGCCCCTGCAAAGCCCACCAGCATCTCAGCAAGGTTATCCGAAGCCGTGCGCTTTTGGTCTATGCAGAAGGAAACCGTATATCTTGGCTCTTGTCCTCCAATACCGTCTGAAACCAATTCCTGGCAATAATCATAAACCTCGGCAAATGCCAGATCATCGATGTCGGCTGCTAAATAACCGCAACCGCCTATCTGCAGTTTCATTAAGAGATAATCCCTGATACAGGCTGAAGGATTATCAGAGTAAGCCTTTGCTGTTGTCCAAATTGATCCATTCCAGGTTGAAACCTTCCTTCCTTTGCAGATACAGGTAATATTAGGCCTGCCGCCTTTTAACTTATCCGAAGTCTCAAGATGCACATGCAGCATGGCAGTATTGCGGTACTGGATGCCGTCTAAATCAAGGCCTGTATCAGTTTGCACATTCTGCGTCGGCGTACCTAAGAATGCATGATACGAACACCCTGGGAAACTGCCAATCGGCTCGCCGTTTAAGCGCACGTCGGTGATACTTTCAATCTCGCCTTGGCAAAGCACGATTAATAAATCTATCTGCTCCCCGCCCATCACCGGATTTTGAAAGACAATGTTCCCAGCTAAGCGCGCCTCTCCGTAAAGAACCGGCACCGGATATTGATTGCTTGAGGTAGTCTGAAGTTCACCGAACTGATAGCGGGGTGATGCCGATGATCCGCCTGACTGCGACTGCTGACGCGCCTGAATTGCCAAGCCTATTGAATAGCCGATCATGGCTGTGCCGATAAGACAGCCTATAGTCGTTAAAGATAAGGAAATTAAACCTCCGGCAATAAATGAGGCAGCAGCGTAATCTGCAATTACCAGAGCAACAGCAATAGCAGCCGGCGGGCCTGCGGGAGGGATATAGATTTGTCCGTCTTTCTCACGGATAGCGAATAAAAAGTATTTTTCCCAAGAGGGCGTGAGCCGGGAAATCCTAGACTTGCCGTCTTTACGCGCGTGCAGCATCCTGCCGTAGCCTAAATAAAGCCCTACATGCAGCTCATCATTAATCTTAAAAACTAAAACATCCTCTGCTTGAAGATCGTCTTTATTTACAATGGTATTAGTCTCAATAACTTTTTTGAGGATTTCATCCTGCTTGCTTTGCTCAACCTCGCTGATTTTAGGCGCGATTCCCTTAACTCCTTTGGCGTTAAAATAAAGCTGCATCAGGCCCACGCAGTCTGTGCCATTAAAGTCCCGGCCGTCCTCAAGCCATTTAATGCCTACCAGTTTATTTAATAGTACATTGTTTAGCTTTTTCATTCTTCCTTACTAATTGGATTTATCAGCTGCGGGATGTGTTTAAAACCGCCGAAATTTGCATGATTATTGTGCCTGTTTTTGCAGACATCAAAGGCCTTGTCGCATCCCTTCTCAACTGAATAAGTGTCACCTGCAGCTGGTGCCTGCGGTAAGGCATAATCTAAAATAAGCTTGTATTCGGCAGCAATGAAATCCACCACCTTGCGCTTGAGACCATTATTAACACCTGAGGTAAACTGAATCACGCCGTCATTCCAAAAGTCATCAGCCTCGCTTCTTGCCGCATCAATCACAAACCCGGTAGCTGATCCTGCATCCGCTGTCTGGCCGTTTATTCTCGTAGCTGCCACATTAAACTGGCAGAACTCATCTCCGAAGATATAATTGCAGTAAAGCTGCTGCATGCGTCCGGTTTCCACTGCCAGGGATTTAAGCTTTGACTTGCATTCAATCTTAATGCTGGTCTCGGTAAGCTCGGCAACTGCATTGACAATACCGTCAAACATTACCTTGGCATGCGTCTGATCTGTAAGCAGGTCGAGAAAAACCTTTCTAATAACTACCCGCCTGCCTCTTAGATCAATAGTGTTGAGCCAGTTGCTCCAAGCCCGGTCCACATTGTCAAACTCGCCTGACACTGCCTCAATTTCCAGCTGATTGCTTGCCGGTACAGCCGAGCGTTTTATCCCCAGCGGAATGTAATACTGCAAGACTCCGTCTAAATTCCAGAACTGGCACCTTTTATTGTCCGTGCAGAAATAATAGGTTAACGCATCGCATGCGCCTTGCGAGCCTAAATAAAAATCATACAGCTCAATAGGCCGGTTCTCCTGCTTTGCTGCTTCGTCTTTATATTGAACCGTCAAATCCTGCATTGTTTTTTAGGGCGCCTGATAAATATTCCAAAGCACCTCTTTAAATTTTAAAGTGGTGTTATACAGCTTATACTGCACAAGCTCCCGCGAGAGTTTGTCATCATCAAAGCGCACCTGGATGTAGTATTCATAATCCGCTGTAATCGCTACGCCTGCGCCCGGGGCCGTAGTAAAGGTGATTTTTGCAATCTCATTGGTAAGGTCATTTGAGACTGTATACCCGGATACCTGCAAGATGCCGTTTAAGTAGACCTTAGCTGCTGCAGTATCAACCGGAAAAAAATCCAGATTAAAAACTGTCTGCTCTCCATCGCCTGCTCCAACCGCCTCGCCTGTAACCTTAAAGCTCGTCGGGAACTTCACCCAAAAGGTGTCGTATTTACCCTTGCGCGCCTTAAAGAATTCCCAGATTAAATTTACTGCTTCTTCGTTTTCATTCTCAAGCCAGGTGTCAAGGGCGCGTATCGGCTTAGACCATTTAGACCTGCGCTTTTCCCTGCCTGAGTCCGCCTGAAAGATCAGCGTAGAAAACTCCACGTCCTCTTTTAAGCCGAATTCAGGAGTAAAGGTTAAAACTTCTACACTCATATGCGGTTGCGGATTGCGCTTCTTATGGGTTTATTTTTGTTTAGAGCGTCAATGATTGCGCTCTCAAAGACATCCGGATGCTGCACCAGCATATCCCGGAATGACTTTGCGTCATTAGCATTGATGTAAACGTTAAAGACCTGCGCCCCTTCAGATAGGCCTTCCCCGCGGTTTAGCTTACGCAGGTTATTCGCGCCTAATGCTGCCATGCCGCGCCTGGAGACTACTCCCTCGCCGCTCTGCGCAATTATCGGCACTTCATCAGGCGATAGACCTGCATGCGCGTATACCGGCTGAACCTTGCCGCCTGAATGATAAACCACGCCTCCTTTATGAAAAAAAGGAATCATCCCCGGGAATATTGCACCTATGGTTTTAATCAGGATTATTTTTGCCAAAACCTCTGCTAAAATATCCAGCATCATATTGCCGAACTCAACGAAGTAATCCTTGGCATCCTCAATTTGGCCGCGGAAGGCATCGCTAAAGAAATGCTTAAACGCGCTTCCTAATGACCTGGCAGTGCCTTCGCCTATTGCCTTTATGGCATCAAAGGATTGCGCTACTTCGTTAATCTTTATGTCCTTGCCTAAGTTTTTAAGCGAATTGATAAAGTTGCCGATAGCAGCGCGCGCCTTGTCATAGCCTTTAACCAAACTGCCTTCTCCGGTAACCAAGATATTCGAGATTTTGTTTCCCACTCTTTCCATCTCAGTATCCGAGGCCTTAATCAAACCGTCTAAATTCTCCCTGAATTTCTGGATATGCTCTGAGGCCTGTCTATACGGCTCTCCTAACTTACCCGGGATCTTGCCTAGGAGTTCGTAAAACTTTTCTAAGCCTAAGGCTAATTTGTCAAATCCGATTAAGAGGTATTTGATGAGTTTGACAAATCCTATATAAACCATCTCCGCGCCGATCTCAACGGCATTAAGAACCGGAACTGCTACATCCCTGAATTTAAGGAAGACAACGATAAGAATAGACACAGCTATAGCTATTGCTGCAATCCAAGGATGCGCCAGCGCGAGTAAAGCAAGCTTACTCACTAAATCCAAAATTATTCCGCCTACCCTGATTAAACGGCCGATGAGGCTTACCGCTACTCCGCTTAAGGTGAGGAATATTCCGGTTATAGCAATTCCCTGAATAATCATCTGCTGGGTTGCCGCGGGAATGCTGTTCCAGATATTTAATAAGTTGCCGAATACATTAGCTAATTTATGCACTACCGGGACCAAAGCTTCGGCGATGCTGACCCGCAGCGCAATAAAAGCATTATCCAAACGCTTAAGCTCATTTGAAACGGAAAGAGAATACTTTTCCGAGGACTTAAAGGCTAACGCCAAAGGCCCGGTTAAGGCAGCGCCCATAAAGGTTAAGGTTGAGCCTATTTGCGAAATCTCTCTTCCTACCTGGCGCATGGTTGCACCTAGTTGGCGGGTTGAATTGGCAAACTTCTGCAGATTGCCTTCAATTCCGGCAAGGCGTTTTGAGACTTCATCTTTTAACTTCATGATGATTTCCAGTTCTCTATTCGTAGGCATTAGTCTTTTTCCTCTTTAATTTTTATTACTTCAGCTGCAATAACCCGCATTGCCTGGATAAATTTAAGCGGCTGATCTAACCAGCCGCCGGGATTAGGAAGAAAACCTTTCTCAAGAAAGATGTATGCGTTTAAATATTCAATGCTTTTTATGGTAATCAGGCTCCTGGGGCATCTTGAGAATTCCTCATCTCCTATCTTCCACATTCCCGGGATACTTGAATCAGCTTCACAACCGCGCTCAAGCTTTAGAGCATCGCTGCACTTTTGGCAGTCCAGCTGAAACTTCGGCAGCCAGACTGCCAGGGCTAGTTTTTTGCCTCTTCCTCACTCAGTATGTTTTCAGATAGAATCACCTCAGCCAACTCATCAATTAAGGCCTTAGGAAGCATAGAGAGTATCTCTTCACTGACTGCACTGTAATTCTTGCCGATTACCGCTGCTGAAACCGAATCAAATTTAACCGGCTTCTTATCCCTAGGATCCAGAAAACTATCCATCCCCTTTAAACCGAACCTTACTACTAACAGATTCCTTTTTGAGGCGTTGATATTTGCTTTGGCCGGATCCTTAGGATTCTTAGAACTGAACTCAAAAGAGGTAGTCTGGTCTTCAATGTAGGCCCGCAAATAAGAATCAAGAGAGCCGATGTGAAAAATTGTAGGGTTGTCTTTGTCAGGATCAAGCTTTGAGTGATAAGGCTTGGTTTCGTAAATGTTGATTCCGGTAAGCATGGGGATCCTCCTTTTTTATAACGCAAGTATGGTTAGCTCATCATCACCAGATGAGAGCGAGCCGTTTAAGTTAAAAGCGCTCTTGGCCAGCTGCAGGCCGTCTCTATCCTCATCTTCAACTTTGGTGTATTGCGCGCGCGGGATGTAAAATCTGAACTTATTCCCGGCAACTGAGCCGACTGTAAAATCAACCACCATCTCTAGCCCTTGAAACCACTTAGAATGAAAATCATGCGCAGCGCAGGAAACCATCTCCGGATTAAATGAGCCGGAGACCGCGCGTCCGGTAATAGCAAAAGATAATATTCCCCGCGGGTCATTGACATCATCCCTGACTGCTAAAGTATTTGCGACATCAATATCCATCTCTCCGATCTTTGCGGAATAAGCATCCACTGAGAAAAGCGCGCTTAAGAATGCAGGCGGTTTGGTGCTTTCATAGGTTACGCCTGCCAAGAATGCTGTGTCCGCTACCCCGGCCTCTACTCCCTGAAACTCAAAATCCATAAACACCGGCTCTCCTGATTTAAAACCTAATTTCACCTTGCCCCGGGAGCCTTTTAAGAGCTTACGCACTCCGTCCTCGTAACTACCCTGCGTCAAAGATGGAATATTTTCCGAAATCAGCTTAAACTCATTGCCGATAGCTGCCGGAGCCGAGGAAGTCACAGCAGTTGCGGTTGAGGTTTCGCCGGTAATGGTATCGCCAGACTGAAATGTTCCTGAAATGGATACAAACATAATTACGGCTGCGCCGTTTGCGGTATTTATCACTACCCTGCCCTCTGCGTTAGATGTGCCTCCGGTGATAGTTTCCCCGTGCTGAAAAGGCCCATCGGTAATTGCACCTATATCCATGGATTTTAAGGCATTTACCCCGAACCCGCAGGACTGCAGGAGCTTTCCCCACTCCGGCACAGTTGCTTGAGTGCCTGAGCCTCTTAGCTCTAAGCGAAAACTTAAAGCCACAGGCCGCTTGCCGGGTATCTTAGCGATATTGGAAAACGACGGCCTTGCAGGATTGCGCTCGAACATAGCAATGTCAAAGCTCACCTTCGGGTTATAAACTAAAAGCTTGGCATCAGCGGAAGCCAAGGCTTCAGCAGTGCCCTCTTCTGCTTCTATCTTTGCAGCAAGCTGTCTTTTGCGTGTAAGCATATTTATCTAACCTCCTTTAGCCCGCAATTTCCGGGTCATCCTGTTTATGCTGGTAAATAATCTCCAGCTCTATAACAATGCCTGCCTGAGGCTGACCTTCTAAGGTCTCAAATAAAACATTGGACTTGATGTTAGTGTCTTTGGCAAAGCCTCCCCGGGTATAATCAACCATCAGTGCCTTCTCGATATCGCCTAAGAGAATGTTTAAAATCGAATCTGTGGGTTGAAGATCGCCTGCATCCTGCCTCATCCATACATCAAGATAAATAGTGAACCTGCAAGTGGTAAATGGATTGGGTATCGGCTCTTTTTCCTCGGGCCCGGCGTTAATCACAATACAGGGCACATTCAATAAGGAATTGCCTGACTGCCTCCAGCGCTGGACGCTGGTAATATCATTGTGATAGCCGTTGGCTGTTGAGATAGTCTCGAGAGTTATCTTTAAGTTTTCTAAAATGCTTTCTCTGACTGTCATATTTTATTCAGTGTCTTTTCAATTGATTTGTTTAAAATCTGGATGCGCTCATTCTGCATGCCATCCCAGGTTTTGTAGAACATCAGTCTCGGCCGTATGCGCACGCTGTTCTTCAAAACAAAAAGCGGAAGCAATTCCCGTAATTTCTTCTTAACCTTGGCCAGGAATGTTTTTCCTCTTAACTGAATCGGCACTACATTTTTAAGCAATCTCGGCTGGCGGTATTGTTTCTTTAACCTACCGTCTGCTGTGAATAATTCTTTGCGGGCTGACAGAGGCACTGCAAGCTTTCCGCCCCCTGGATTCTTAAGCACAGCTCCTTCCTCGTGCATGCGCGCAATCTTTGAGTCCGAGAAAATCACCATACCCATGCCCTCGATATCCTGCGAAACAAGGCTTGCCCGGCTAAAGTGCGTGAATATTCCGTGAGGCCTGCCGCGGATACCCGGAGGACCCTGCAGCCGCTCCTGACGGAATATTTTCAAGAACTTACGGCTGATGTGATCCATGCCGTCGGCTATTTCGTATTTTAGCTCCGTAGGAAACAGCCGAAGCGCGCGGTCAAGATTCTTGGTGTTGATTTCAACAGTTAACTCACTCATTTTTGCACCAGTAAATGCCACAAGCCTTCATCATGGTCTAAAATATCCGCAACGATCCAATTGATAGCCGCGCCTCCGATTGTTTCGGCAAATGAAACAATATCTCCGCCTTTATTGATTGAGGCGATACCCGCTGCTGCATCATTGGCGATAAAGATTTCCCCCTGGTTAATAAGCGTGCGTCCGGTATCTTCATAAGCCGGATCCAGGCGTTTGCGGATTATAACTGCTTTGATCACTTTCGGCACTCCGCCTTTAGGCGTATATGTAACGTCTTCCGCAAATGCCTCCCCATCGAGAAACGCCTTTATAGCATCCTGCGTAACTTGCGATTTAAAAGTCATAGTCTTCTCCTGCCAGGAAAGCCGGGGAACCTATTTCAAGATCCCCGGCTTATCCGATTTAGGCGTCGACTTTCATCAGGTGCGCAAAATAGGGGTCAATGATCATCTCATCGACATGCTGGCGCACACGGAAGATATCGCTTCTTGCCGCGTCATCACGGTACTGCTCGACCGTAGCGTTCTCAGGCGAATCAGCACTCCACAAAAAGGTCCTGCCTATGCTCGGCACAGAAAGCCTCTCCGAAGCATCAATTACTGCAACCAGCGCGTAATCGTCGCTCCAGATGTCTGCTGAAACAAAGGCCTTGCCTTCCTTTGCGGAATTGTAAATGCCTTTGCCGACAACAATCTTCTTAATGCCCAGGATATCTGCCAGAGCATTAAGTATCTCGGCTTCGGTAAGGCGCGCTACGTATTTAATCGCATCCTTTATGCCGGTATTTACAAGCAGCCGGTCGATATTTGCCTTGCTTACAACCAAGGCATTAGGCTCTAAACCGCTGTTTTGACGCACCTTTTCCCTGGCTGCTCTTACCTGCGCCGCAACGTCTGTGGCAATGTTATCCCAGGGTGCTGCGGAATTGTCCGTATAGAGCGCTGCGCCGGTAAAGGTGGTTGTGTTAAAAACAACACTGGCGATACGCCTTTCCTGCGCCTGGAGAACTCTGCGGGTTACAATCTGGACTGTGGTAAGCTCTGCGTCAAAATCAGTAGCATACAGGGCCCGCTCTCCGTCATCCAAGGGGCCTTCTAGGCCAAACTCCTCGCAGTTATACTGCTTATCCTTGGCTGAGAAGCCGTCCCGGTTGTAATTGCCTCTTGGCGCGCGCTTGGTGTCTGCTTCTCTGGTGATACTCTCCCGGGTAATTGCCGGGAAGATGCTTGCTTTTTTCTTAGTTGAGAATATCGGCAGCACCTGTGTTCCGATAAACTCATCCTGCTGTTGGATAAATTCCAAGGCTGCCTCACCTAACTCCATCCTTGGCACTGCCCTTGTTCCTTGATAATCAACTCCCATGATTTCCTCCTGTTCTTAAAATATTCTGGTTAATTACGCTAACAGCCCTTCTACGATTTCACCGTCTGAACCTGTTGCTTCAAGGACCACCCCTTGAATCGAGCCGCTGACTGTGGCGCTTACCTTGCCGTCAGCTGCTCCGTAGAAACTTCCTCCCACAGCTATTGCTCCGGATGCTGTAACCTTAAAGGTCCTGCCTGAAGTCTTCAAATCCACTGATACCATCTCGCCGGATGCTGCCTTGGCTGCGGTAAAACCAATGAAGACCTCGCCTGCGTCTGCGTACTCAACTTGTGTTCCGCTTCCTGCAGAAAGCTTTACCCTGCGGTAAGCCTCTAAGTTCTCACCTGCAGTAAATGCCTTTGAACCGATATTGAACTGTGACATTTTCGTCCTCCTTTTTTAAGACTGTTTTCTTTTCTCTGCAGTAGCTCTCAATGCTTCAGTCATGCTGCAGCTATGCTCCTCTTTATAGGCCCTGGCGCGCTCTAAATGCGTCTTCTGTTTCTTAGACAGATCTTTGTCTGCGTCAGGCCCGAGATTGGAAGTCGCGTTCTTTTCCAACTCAGCAAGCCTCTTGTCCTTGAATTTTCCCAGCGCAGCCTCAATGCTGTCGCCTTTTTCTATCGCCTCGCTGGCAATATCCCCCATCCCTTCAAATCCCTTTGCCTCTTTCAAGATGGCAAGGACTCTCTCGCGCTCCTTTTTTACTCCTGCATCTAAGCTTGTTTTGGCGAGCGACTCGGCCAAATCCGGCCTTTCTGCCTTCAACGTCTCCAATGTTAATTCGCTAAGTTCCATGTTTTCCACCTCCTCGTTTTTGTTTTTGATTATCTCAACATCCAAATCTATTGTTTCGCCCTTATCCTTAAGGGCGGTAGCTGAGGTATTCTCATCCGCTCCCAAAGCGCAAAACGAAACCTCCCTTAAAACGGATTTCCTGAATATCGTGCCGGGCCCTTTAAGCTTCTGGCCGTTGACTTCGGCCGTCTCCCCATCCTTCACCCTCTCGATTACCAAAGGCGGGATGTAAATAGAAGCTTGCCAAGGGAAGCCTTCGTCGGCAAGTTCCAGAGCCTGCCTGCCGTCCTCGGTCTTTTCCGAAAAGATACCCTCAGCAACGATACCTCTTTTTTCGTCTATGTTAATGCCTTCGGTCCAGCCAACGATGCGGTTGGAATTGTGTTCCCGCAATGCCGGCTTTTTCTTCCGGCCGATTGAGACTCCGGATAAATCTATCGCCAGATTCCCCCAGAGCCAGTGGTTAAACATGATCCTGCCGCTATGGGCGACCATGCTGAATTTCCGCTTGTCCGGTTTCTCGCCTTCTTTTAAGGCGAGGATCTCGACGGGTTCTTCTTCCTCTTTGAACCTTAAAGCTGCCTTCGGTATGTTTTTGGTTTGATTATCATGCATAATTTGTCCCTCCTTTTTTATGTTAATCGCTTAAGACAAAAATATTTGTTACTGCTGCGCCTGAATCTATTTCTGTTCCCCAGACAACAAGATGGAATTTTTGATTAACGGATAGAGGCGGATCGATTCTTGCTTCTAAGTTATCCCCGGGGTTTAAAGTAATCCCGTCGTAAAAAGGAAATATCCCTTTCAGCCTTCTGGTTGGGCTTGCGCGGAAATGACTGTCATAAAGCGGATATTCAGCAAATAATAATCCGTTTAATCTTAATTGGGCATGGCCTAAAAAATAATCTCCCATAAAGGCCTGCAAAAATATGTTTTTCAAGGTGAAGCCGCTTGCCGGAACTGTATAAGTGATAATTACCTGAGCAGCTGTTTTTGTAGTGGTAACCGTCCTTGCTTTGATGATAACCTGATCTCCTGTTGTGCTATCCCTGCCTATAAAGCTTGCCAGCCACAATACCTGCTGCGCTCCCTGGCCTGCGACAGAGGCTGGTGACACAATTAATCTGATTATTTGCCCTACTATAAATTGCACTCCGTTATGCATATTCCAGGTTCTTCTAGTAATATCAAAGTCGGTCGTTATGGGCGAGACAGTGAAATCAACTGCGTTTGCCTGGATGCGGTATTCTGCTTTTGCTGCGCCGTCTACCTGAAAATAAACTGTCCCGATAATTCCCGCTGCTAAGCCCATTTTGTAAGCACAGTCCTCATATTGGCCGAAGACCCAGATACCTTTCAATGCCACAGTTTTGCCAGCTGGCACTGTGTAAGAGCCGATAAGTGTTTTACCTGCTCTGTGCGGATAAACCGTTGTCCAGGGCTGGTCAAGGCCGATCATCTGGCCTTCTTTATCCTGTGAATCAATCGTAATGCTGCTTTTCTCAATCATATTTATTGGTCGTAAGCCTGGGTTGCTGTCCAGCGCATTGAAGTAGTAGAAGCTGGCGTAACCTCAATTAAAACCGCTTCAGCCCCTGAGAACTGAATCCCGTCTCCAAAAGGCAGTATCACCAGGCCCGCTAATGTGTCGTTGTCTGTGTTTTGGATTCGGAATTCAAACTTATCCACGCCGTCAACAACAATGTAAACTGTTCCCAGGTTTGCTTCTGTGGCTGACCAAGTGGTGTAAAATCCGGCCACAACAATCAGTTTTAATTTTGAAGAGGCGCCCGGTGTATAATTTAAAATATCCTGCCTGGCTGTTACGGCTGTGGTGGTGATTGCCCCAAACTGTATATTAGCCATGGGTCTCCTTTGTTATTTTTTCTGCCAGGGTGGGGAGAATCTCGTAAAATACCTGGCTTAATAAAATTTCAGTCTTATTGATTTGGGCTTTTGTTAAAAACTCTTTTAATCTGATTGTCTCGGCCTGGCTGTTCATTTCCGCGTCAATGACAAGCTCGCCGTCTGATTTCCTGATGCCTTTGATCTTTAAATTATTGGCAGCGCCTTGTATAAATTTCATATCTCTAAATAGTCGATGTTTACCTGGATATTGCCTGAGCCGGTAATACTGCAATATAACGGCCCATCAACCCCGCCTTCGATATAATCCGGATGGTTGTTTGCTCCGTATAGCCCGCCTGCTTTAGGGGAAAGATATTTTTCAAAATCTGCCCCGCCCGCTGTCCATCGAAACGAAACAGCGCTCATATCAGCTGACAAAGAGAATTTCACCGAAAACAAGGTGATTTTTTTATTTGCTGCCGGAGCGTGAACTATGCCGGAAGCAGAAAGTGTTATTGTTTTCTTTAAAATTTTCTTAGCAACATCTCTGGGCTGTGTTCCTTTAATATCATTGTCAATTGTCTGCAGTATCCCGTCTTCCCTGGCAGGACTGATTTTTATTCCCGCAATATCTTTTAGCCCGACAGGGTCTGTCCCGCCTCCGACATAGACATTTCCGGCGCGGTAGAATTTCTCGCCGTCTTCTGTCACCAGCCTGACAGGTATGGCCTCTTTGGGTTTTGTGTTCTTGACGAAACTGTTGAAGATGCTTGTTTTGACCTGGTTAAATAGTCCTGCACTCGAATCCTTGAAAAGTTTGAAGAACTTGTCGAAATCAAACTCTTTATACCAGGCAGGTTTCTTGAAGCTTATCTCATCAGGAAATTCTTTGGGCTTTATTTCATTTAAATTGGATACTCTTATTTCTTTAGGGTGCTCGCACCTTAAATCCTGCGTATTGGATATCTTTACCTCTTTAACTGCATCCGGGAAATTACTGACGAACACCCTGAATTCTTTGCCGAGCGCTTCCTGGTATTTGTCCAAGGCTTCTATCAGGCTGCGGACTTCATTCCTGATATCCTCAAACGTCTGGGAATCCTTGCCGTCTTTTATCAACACATAGACTTTAGCGATGATATCAACAATGTCCTTCTGCCTGTCTAAAGACTTAAGCAGGAAGATATTCCTCTCCAGATTATCGTCCTCGACTTGAGTACCCAATAACCGGCTTATTTTGTTTCTTTCTAAGAGGATCGCTTTCTTATCCATCAATTAAAACCTTCTCCAGCCTGGTTTTTATGCCGCAGAGTTCTTCTTTTAAGACGGTGTTATCATTTCCTATTTTCGTAAGCTCACTGCTTAAGTTCTCATTTCTCTTCGTAACTTCTTCGGCGTCTTCTAGAATCTGGCGGATTTCTTCTTCCTGTTTCGCTTCCTCATCTCCCTCGTCTTTGGGAGTTTTGGAGTCAGCAGTCAACTCGGGAAGGCCGAGCTCTTTTCTTTTCTGCTCCTCCCGCGCCCTCTGCTCTAAAATCTCTTCCCAGTCCTTACCCTGACCAGCTACCTCATCCGCTAAACTCGAAATATTTCCTGCAATAGCCTCTCTGGATGCTTTCACTTCTTTAAGCGGATCCACCCAAGACCAGCCGGGAGCAATCCATCTTGCTCTAAGCCATGCAGACTTTGGCCTGCCTTTTTCGTAAAACTCCGCAGCGTCGAGTTCGCCCTTTAAATACGCCTCCTCCAAAAGCATCTCCCAGACAGGCTGGCAGAGCTTTTGAGAGAGCCATTCCTGTCTGACCTTAAAATACCTTCTGGCCTCAAGCAGCGCTGCCCGGGCGCTGGAATAATTGGTCTTGGAAAAGTCCTTTGCCACCAGCTCATACGGAAGACCAAGGGCTGCGGATATCGCTTTTAAGATCCTGTCTACGAACGGCTCAAATGTCGCGCTCGGCCTCTGCGGATTGAATGAAGTGATGGTTTCACCCGGCATAAGGTGTTTGATCATCCCGGGCTCCAAGGATTCGACCAGCTGCCCGGATTGGTTTCTCTCGTATGCGGAATTGACTGCCACATCCATTGAGGCCTCAGAGGTTATAAAAAGAGAAAAGCACGCCGCAATGCGGCTGGCCACAAGCTCTGCCTCGGCATACTCGGCTAAATCCTTAAAATAGGTTAATACCGGAGCAAAAAATGGAACCCCCCTGGTCTGGCCGCTTCGTGAAACATAATACAAATGGAAAATATTTTTTCTCCCCATTATGCCCTTGGCCTGGATTTCTATATATTGCCTTGCTTCTTCTCTTATCCTATGGCTGATATCCCCGGGATGCGTCTTTTGTATGAAATATGAAACCGGCTCTCCATTTTCTCCAATCCGGACACCTGACCGAATTGCCTTGTCGCTTTTTTTATCCGGAGGGGTATTGAGCCTGTCCGACTCAATCACCTGGAGGGCCAGCGGGTACGGCCTGCCTTCCAATCTCAACGGCACGATTATTGCCTCGCCGTTTTCTAATATCTGCCTGTCCACTAACTGCTGGATCTCATAAAAGTCCATGCGTTCTCCAGCATCGGCATAGGGGATCCAGCGCTTCCATGCCTTCTCGGCTTTTCTTTGGAATTCGTCTGCCAGCTTTTCGTCTATCCCCAGCTCTTCTTTATCCACCCTGCTCTGAGGCCTGATGCCAGTGCCGATGACATTTACAGTCATCGTGGAGGTGATCCCTGAAGCATGAGCGTCGTTCCTGTTCAAATCCCGGCTGCGTTCCCGGATATCGGATAATTCAGGCAGTAAATCCTGGTCTGCAGAGCCTCCTCCGGGAATCCATGACGACCTCAGACGATCCCTGCTTGCGCCCTTATAAGCGCCGAACTTCTGCGAGATGCTGATTGCCTCCCGGTACATCCTGCGCTTGAACCCGGCCTTGGGAGAGAAGAAAGAAATAACATTGTCTATTCCTGCCGATAACCACTCTGAGATTTTCTGTTTGGTCTTCATGATGGTCTATCGAACTTTGCGTATGTGGTGGTATTATTTGACCCTGCGATTTCTTTGCGCAGCTGGTCGCGCAGTTTTATTAATTCGCTAAGACTGATGTATTGAAGATTTCTTCCGGCGATGGAATAGGATGCAACAGCCCCGCCGGTCATCCTGGCGTTGATGGCATTCTCGACATTATCAAGCATCTCTTGTTTTGTGGGCGCGCTCATAAAAACTCTCTTTTAGTCTCCCAATAAAAAAGCCATCTCCTGCCAGTCGACTGGAAATGGCTTTTTATTACTATTGGGCGCGACAGCAGTGATCAGCTGCTGTCGCTTTTTAAGTTTTCTAATTCAATATTACCCAAATACAGTTTTTTTCGCAATAGGGTCGTTATGCTGTTATAGTAATAATTCAAATTTAGCCTTCTTGCTCTATAGACTTAAAATTATGCCCGCACTCCTTGCAGCGGTGATACCTGACCGGCGGATGACTCGCATACCAGCGAATCTTCTTTGATCCGCATCTTGGACACCGAAGCGGAATAAATCTAACAGCATAATCATCGTCTGTATTCCCGGGACGGCCCGCAACTTTTCTTTTATGATTAATATTTCCTGAATGATTTTCATTTTTTAACCAATTCTCTTTCCTCTCAAGCCATCGCCCCATCAAAGCCAAGAGCCCTCTCTTTTGCGGATCCAAGCCTCTCTTGAATGGCCTTGGACTTCAGTTTTCGGCTGATAAACTCTTGTCGAATCATCTTTGCGGATATTTAATGCCCGGATAATGTCTGCGGCAGCCAAGGCATAAACCTCTGCATCGAGAAAGTGATTTGCTGCCGCCTCTTTCTTTTTTTGCCATACTTCTTTTGCCCGGCCGGTCGTGCGGTTACGTATCAATATCTTGTGTTCGGAAGTAAACTGAGTTAAATATTCCTCGTTCGGATTTTTAAAGATGTGCCATTTAACCGGATCCCGGGAAGTAACGAGCCGGTTGATTTTGTCTTTATACTGCGTAACGTTCAAATGCCATAAAACAAGGCCTCCTGGAATAACTGCCCCGGTCCGCGAATTGATATCTATTTTGTTTGCACGATAGAAACGGCCTCCGCTGATTTCTTCAACTCCCTTGATCGCTTTAGTCTTATCGGCCCAGTGACGACAAAACCGGTATACTTCATCGGTCTTAAATCCCGAATCGATACATGACATATAGACAGTGAGGGTTTCCGCTGAACTTAATCTTTTATATTCCGTTTTGAACAATTCCTCTACTAGGTCATCCCAATACTCAACTCGTCCTGCGCGGATGAGCCATGATTCTTCATAATATCCCCAGCCTCGTATGGCGAAATAAAAATGATCCTTCTGCACGTCAACACCTGCAGTCAAAACCAAAACATCATCCGGAACAATTCCCTCGTCATAATCCCGGGCGAGATTACGCACCTTATCTACTGTTGTCTCTTCAATCTTTTCTTCCCAAACCTCCGCAAGCCACGAATTGACGAAATTCATCAACAGCTCAATGTAGTCCTTGGACTTTAAGAACTCTGCTGCGATATCGCTCCATGTAAGCCAGGGAGAATAAAGAGAGCTGACCCAAAATCCGCGGTTTCTGTTTTTCTCTTTCTTCTCCGGAATCCACTCTCCGCTTAACATTATCTTCTGTTTTTGAGTATCCTCTATCTTTCTGCCGCAATAGAAACATTCATACCATGCAAGCCGCTCGTTTTTAATTCTCTCCGGCGATGATTCCTCTCTCGGCCATTTGACTTGGCCGAATACCAAAACTTGCAGTTTCCCGCAATGAGGGCAGGGAACATAAAATCTCCTTTGATCTGATTTCTCATATTCCCGGAAGATATAGCCTTCGCGTGTAGTCGGCGTTGAAACCTTAATTGTCTTTTTATTCCAAAAAGTCTTCTGCCTCTCTGAGGCAAGTTTTATCGGATCCGCCTCGCGGCCCGAAAACTTCGGATATTTGTCAACCTCATCCAAAAATAAATACCGGATAGGCCTTGACGCAAGATCAGCCGGGCTGTTTGATCCTGCGAAATACAGAATCATGCGGTCAAAATGATATTCAAGTTTCGTGATATCATCGAGATTCTCGGGGAGATATTTATTTAATACCGGCGATGCTTCAATCATCGGACGGACCCTATTATACGAAACGCTCTTTGCATCATCGGCCCGCGGTGAGACCATAAGCGTCGGACCCGGATCCTGGTCGATTACATAACCCAGCATGTTATACATTGCCTCAGTCTTACCAACTTGAGATGCAGCCATAACTGTTATCTCATCAACAAACGGATCCGTGAAGGCATCCATGATCCCTTTTAAATATGGCGTCCTTGTTGTCGACCACTGCCCGGGCTCTGCGGAAGTCTTAACATCAAGGCGTCTGAACGTATCTGCCCACTCGCTCACCGTCATCTTATTCGGCAAGACCCACTCTTCTGCCGCATAAGGCAATACGGTGCTAACTATCGCTTTTGCTATTTTTATCCCCATTTTTCACACCCGCGAATTGATTGATGATGTAACGTAACTCCGCGTCTAACATTTCGCACATAACCTTCGGATCCTGTTGATACAATTTTGGCGCGATGTATTTCGGAAGCCGCAAAAAACCGGCCTTAATCCCTCTTATTTGATTCTTAACAATTGAAGCGTGATCCGCAAAAGGAATAAGTTCTCCTTCTTTCTGCTTTAGCTCAAGCTCGCTTAATTTGGCGCGGTTCTTGCGGTATTCGTTTTCCCAGTAATCTTTGCTGCCGTCTTCGGGATTCTGCGAGGCATAGAACCATTTAAAAACATCGCTGACCTTAAAGCGCGAAATCTCGCCTGAGGCGTCCCGGATAACCGGCATTCCCTGTTTGATGTAACGCCGGACCATACGGGGCGATTTTTCTAAAAATACTGAAATCGTCCCGAGGTCAACCGTCCCGTCAAATACATCGCTTTCTTTGTTCTGCTCGGCTTTCTCAAACTCCTCAAGCTCCTTAAGCTCTTTGGCAGATAGCGTTCCTCGCTGGAGTTTCTCAACGAGGGAAATGTAGCGTTTCTTTCGGGCAATCTCTATTAAGTTCTGGCTTTTTTCATCCATTGCTATTTTCTCTATGCGCCTTTCTCCCCGAAAATTCTTCCCATCTCTTGACGGCAACGTCGCAAAAGATAGGCTCGATCTCCATTGCATAACAGCGCCTAGTTAACCGTTCTGCTGCAATGATCTGCGAACCGGAACCGCTGAACGGTTCATAGCAGATATCTCCGGGTGACGTATGCACGCGCATAGGAATAGCAAATACTTCGGTAGGCTTAACCGTTGGATGATGCAGTCCGGGATTACGTTTCTTACCTTCCCAGTCCAGCTCCCAAACATCAGTATGATATTCGGGCTTCGTAGGATCGCCGGACCGAAAGAAATCAACCATCCACACGCTGCCGATAGATTTGTCCTTTGGCTTATAAGGCGGCTTTTGTCCTTTAATCCACATAAGAAGACAAGGCTCATGCCTCCACGAATAAAACGAATACGTTAATACTGCGCAGGGTTTCACCCAAATAATCTGCTGATGAACGAGAACTCCGAGCTCATCACAGATTTCATCAATCATGCCTCTGCGTTTTGATGCATGCCAAAGATAGAACGCCGTGTTCTCTTTAATGTGCTTAAGACCCACCGCATAGAACTTGCTTATAAATTCCTTGGCATCAGGGATATCCACCTCGTGATAAACGCCGGACCAGTCGTGGCCGCCGGTAGGCCTGTCGGCCCCGGTATAATCAACACAGTAAGGCGGATCCGTGGCAAACAAACTTGCCTTCTGCCCATTCATAAGTCTTGCAACATCTTCCTCGCTTGTAGAATCTCCGCAAAGCAGCCGATGCTCACCTAATATCCAAAGGTCGCCTTTTTTGGTAATCGGCTCTTCCGGCGCTTCCGGGATATCATCAGGTAACGTCTTGCCATCGCCTAAATTCTCAACGCCCATATCTCCGACACTATCCCGCAGATTCTTAAGGCGCAAGGCGATGTAATCGTCGCCTGCTTCCTTGCGCAGTTTTTCTAAAAGCGGAATCAAAGCCTGCGTCCAGACACCGGCAATCTCCTGGTTATTGAGCGTGACATTCATTGCCTGCTCTTGAATTTCGTCAACGTCAACTATGATAGCCGGTGCGGTCTCAACTCCCTCCGCCTGCAAAATCTTATACCGCTGGTGCCCTGAAATGATATGCATATTGCGCTTATTTACCACCAATAGGTCCACATAGCCAAACTTCTCCAGGCTATGCCGCAGGCCCGCCAAAGCCTCGTTCGATATTTCCCTCGGATTATAAGGCGCCGGTTTGATTTCCGATATCTTTATGTCACTAATTGCAGGCTTAATATTGATTTTTGCCACGCATTCCTCCTTTTCCTAACATATTACCCCATATTGAGTTAAATAAACAAAGGGGTGCCCCGCTTTGCCCCGTAGGTGCCCATTTTCATTGACATTGACATCAATTTTAAAACCTACAATCACTGAAAGCCCGCGCCTCGCCTGACCCGCGCGCCGACGCCCCCCTGGAAGGACCCATGAGTTATTCACAGAATTCACAACCTCTACTACTATCTTTTGATAGTTATCTCTTGTTAAATATCTCTTGTTAGGGTGACACCCCCGTCACCACTACTGGTGACACCTGTGTCACCGCTCCGGTGACAGCCTTGTCACTGGTGACATCAGTGTCACTGCTTGGCTGTGGATAACTTCTTGGCCAAGGCATATTAAGCAGCTTATAAATGTTCGGTTTTCCTTTCTTCCTCTCAATAGAGACAGCCTTCAACTGCTCCAGCTGCTTTACAGCCCGCATAATTGTGCGCCGGGATACTCCGCAGTGATATGCCAGTGTGGTAATCGACGGGAAACAATCCTGCGCTTTAAAATTAGCGTAGTAACAAAGCCAGGAATAAACAGCGACGCCCATGGTACCGGCGCTCTCGCTGATAAGCCTTAATGCTGCCTTGTCTATCCAAAGGAATTTGCCATCGCGCAGATCCCTGATATCAATCTTTTCATTACCCATGAAAAACTCATCCTATTTCTTTTTGGGCTTTCTCTTCTTTTTCCCGAAAGGCCGGTTTGCTTCAATGAGTTTCTGACGGTTATACCAGCTAAGCCCTTTGTAAACTTTCTTTAAGCCTTTGGTAACTTTCATAGCTCCTCACTCCTCCTTATTCTTTCCACAGTGAATTTATCCTCGCCGATTTTGCGGGTCATTAACCCGATAAATATCTGAGCGATGTATTCTCCGACCTCGCTTGAGGCATCAATAACCACCTTATCGTTTGTGGCCAGATATGCTGCGTGCAGCCTTACCTTGGCCTGGCCAAAGGCGTATTCGGCAGTCTCAATGGCGCGGGCAACCTCCTTCTCAATGGTTTTTCTGCCTACTTTCTCGCGAAATTTAAACTTGCATACATCGGTCATCTTTCCTGCCTCCACTGTATGTATACCGATTTTTCTTTAAAATTGTCACACCTCTCCTAAAAAATTATTCCAAGTAATCCTTGAGACCTTCCTTTTCAAAAAGCTCTCGTATCCGGGCAATCTCGCGGTAAATAATCATTCTATGCTTATCAAGCCGCTTAGAGGCCTCGCTAATGCTTAAGCCTTCTTCGCCTAAAAGACTACATAGTTTTTGCTGCTGCGGAGTGAGTTTTTGAAATACCCTGGAAAGTTCTATCTTGAGTTCTGATTTAGTTTGCGGCAGAGGGTCTTCGCTTTTTGCGATTTTGTCTTTTAGGGCAGGCTTATCTTCATCATCGTTAAGAGATTCATCCAATGATACGCTCTCATAAATCGCTTTCCTTTTATCTGCCCTGGCTTTCTCGGCAAGCTTGCTAAGCATATTTCTGACAACTTCTGCCATATAAGTCTTTTTAGAAGCGCCGCGCTTTGGATCGTAGCGGCCGCGAACTTCCAGCCAGTGTATAAGGCACTCTTGCAATAAATCATCGAGTCCTTCGCGCTCCAGATACTTGTGCTCTTTTCTGTAATCATTGATTACCCTCTTTGCAACTGCGATCTCCCAGCTTTCAAATAAACCTCCGTAATTGAGACTCATGAGACACCTCCTTTTTTATTTCTTGGGGTGTCTCAAATGAATCCTAACTAACGATATGCCTTTAAAAATACGAAGTAAATCACGGAGGGCTCATAAATATTTGTGGAGATATCGCTATTTGCGTCTCTTCACCTTCGATAGATCATCAATGCCGAATAATTCTCTTTGCGTGGGTTCTCTACCCAGAATACCGGTCAAAACTTTTATAACTGCCTCGCAGAGTTTTTTATTCCGCAGCTCTCTTTCTGAAGGCGAAAGATTTTGCGCATAAACCACCTGTATCCGGTCTCCGAAACGCTTATTAAAATTACCTTTTATCCCGCGTGCCATGATTTGCCCCCTACATATGTATATCGGTTTTTTTCTCAAACTGTCACACCCCCTGTGACAAATTGTTAAAAAAACCGATATACACATATAGAGGCATTGGTTCCTCTTGACTTGTAGGGGTTTTGTTATAGGGTTGGGGTGTCCAAAAAACTGAAAGGGGGTGACTATCACATGACTGCAGAGCAGAAAAAGAAAAACAAAGAGTTTTTGAATAAACTTCATGCCAAGCATTACGGTAAGAAGAAATCAAAAACTCAAAAGCCGAAAGCTCCGGCTGATAATTCTCCGTCGCCTAAAGAAGGTATTGTCTTGGCGGCTGGCAGTACGCGCAACGAACTAATGCTGACGGCTAAGCAGCGCGGAGTTAAGAATTTCCGGGTGCTTAACAAGCAGGAGCTCGCTGACGTGCTCAAGAACATCGGCGATCAAAAGGCTGTTGATGCTATTGTGGCCGGGGCCGTGGCCAGATGGAAGGCCGGCTGGGGAAAAGGCAAAAAGCAGAAAGCCCAGGCATAGCTGCTTTAGCGCTGCCAGGCAGAAGACGCTCTTCTGCCTGGCGGATGCCTGCACTCAAAAGTGGTAGAAATTCTATGATTATGAATGCCAAAACAAATAATACAAATAACAAAAAGCACTACGTAATATATACCCGCTGCTCTACTGATGACCAGGCCCAGGGAGATTTTACAACCCTGGACTCGCAGGCCCATCACTGCAAAAACATGCTTGATGCCTTTGGATATGACCTTGCCAAAATAGGCAACAAAGGCCGAATAGATGATGACGGATATTCCGGCAAGGATCTCAACCGGCCCGGCATCCAGATGATTATCGACCACGTACGTAAAAAAGCGCCGTTTGACGGAATAATCTTCTTCCGCCTTGACCGCTTAACCCGCAATACCCGGGACCTCTACTGGCTTATTGACCTATTCAGGGAAAAGGAAATCGATTTTGTCTCGGTAAGAGAAAACTTAGACAGCTCAACCGCCATAGGCAGGGTAGTAATCGGCATACTTGGGATTTTGTCAGCATTTGAACGGGAACTCACCGGCGAACGCGTAAAAGCATCTGCTATCGCGCGTGTGCGCCAAGGCAAATGGGTAGGCGGGATGCTGCCTTACGGATATAAACTTATCCCAGACGGAGAGCCTCTTCCTAATGGCCGCCAACCGCATAAGATTATGCTGGATGAGAAGATAGTCATGCACCTTAAAGTAATCTGGGAGATGGCTGCTGATAACAGATCGCTTACGCAGGTAGGGCTTGAGCTTCACAGGCGCGGACTAAAAACTCTAAACGGCAAGGAATGGCGCAGGCAGGTCATCTCAAGGATCCTAAAAAATCCTTTTTACAAAGGCTACATCCAGTACAGCGGAGAATACCACAAAGGCAATCATCCTGCTATTGTAGATGAAAAACTATGGGAGCGGGCCAACAAGATATTAAGCGCCAGGCTCCCCGGCCACAACTTCGTGCAGAAAGACAGATATTACGAATATCTCCTTGCCGGTATCCTCCGATGCGGCGATTGCGGAAGCCATATGGTCTGTAATTTCTCGGGAGGCAGAGACAGAAGAAAATTCTTTTATTATGAGTGCAGCCGCTCAAGGCAGGCGTTGGGATGCAAAGCCAGTCGCATCTCTGCGACAACTTTTGACAAAGCTATAATCGATTATTTTAGGCGGGCAGCCAAGGACAAGGGCATTATCATAAAAGCTCTTGGAGATGCCATGCTTGAGTCGCAGGCAAAGCTTGAAAAGATAGACGCAGATCTCAAAGAAAAAGAATCAAAGCTAAACGGCTTCAAGTACCAAACCAATAAACTGCTGGAATTGGCAATGGGTAACACAGTCACCAAGGGCTCCACCTATAAAGATAAAATGACTGAATTGGAAACGGAGATTGCGAGACTGGAAGACGAGATAGACAAGCTGCAGGCGCAAAAGAGAGTCGCCAGCATAAATGCCTGTTCCGGAGATCTCGTATACCGTAGCATGAACTTTGCCATACAACACCTCGAAGACGCCCCTCCGGAAGCCCAGAAAAGCATTATACAGGCCCTGATCAAGGATATCTATGTGTATAGCGACAGGCTGGTGATCAACATGTATATTGAAGAACCGCTGGAAGGCATCCTCCCCAGCGAAATAGCCTCTACAAATGAAAAGCGCCCTACAGAAGCCTGTAAGGCGCTTGTGCCTACTGCACCGCTATCCGGTGTTTCGGATAGTTGTCAACAGTGGCTGCCCCGTATGGACTCGAACCATAATAACAAGATCCAGAATCTTGTGTCCTACCATTAGACGACAGGGCAATAAA
>AMWB02144158.1_pt1 | contig 26681 bp, 19 predicted proteins | sample 200311 | NCBI WGS metagenome assembly AMWB02 (sample SAMN02737377, study PRJNA173069) | bioreactor metagenome | biome: anode biofilm in microbial fuel cells | place: USA: California | collected 2010-12-16 | reverse complement strand
GTGATTCTGGCCGGCGTGCTGCTGAAGATGGGGACCTACGGCATGCTGCGGGTGAGCTGGCCGATGTTTCCCTCGGCGCTGCACAGCCTGTCGTTTTGGATCGCGGTATTGGGCGCCATTGGCATCATCTACGGCGCACTCGTGTCGATGGCGCAGAAGGACCTCAAGAAGCTGGTGGCCTACAGCTCGGTATCGCATATGGGGTACTGCATGCTGGCGCTGGGGGCATACTCCTCGGCTCAGGCGATTTCCGGCTGCATGTTCCAGATGGTCTCCCACGGTCTTCTGACCGGGGCCATGTTCTTGCTGGTGGGCGTTCTCTACGACCGCGCCCACACCCGCGAGATTGCCGCGTTCGGCGGGCTCGGGTCCAAACTGCCGGTCTACTCGGCCCTGATGATCTTCTTCTCCATGGGATCGCTGGGGCTCCCCGGTATGTCCGGATTCATCTCGGAATTCATGGTGTTCCTGGGGGCCTGGAGCCAGGTCGACAAGTGGCTGGTGGGGATATCGGTGCTCGGCGTGGTGCTGGGTGCGGCCTATATCCTGCGGATGGTCCAGCGGGTGTTTTTGGGCGAGTTCAACCTGGCCAAGTGGGGCGGGTTGACGGATATCAACGTCCGTGAGATCATCACCGTGGCGCCGCTGGTGGCGCTGACCTTGTGGGTGGGGATCTATCCGAAGACCCTGAATGATCTGATGAATGCGACCTTGCAGAATCTGATAACGCTGATGGCGCGGTAAGGCAATGGAACCGAAACTGCCCGACATGAATCTCGCCCTGATGGCGCCCGAGCTGTTCCTGTTCGCGTGGTCCCTGGTGGTGTTCACGTTCGATCTGGTGACGCGGCGCCGTTCCGGATCGGCGGTCGGGTATCTGTCGCTCTTTGGTCTGTTGATCACCGGCGTCATACTCTCGTTCACCGATTACGGCGTCGGTTTCGGCACGATGTTCTCCAGCGAGCCGCTGGCTCTGTTTTTCAAGGTGATCTTCCTGGGTGCGGCATTCATGGCGATCGGCAGTTCGTTCGGCGTCATGCAGACGAAGATTCTCAACCATCGCGGCGAGTTTTTCGGGCTGATCCTGCTCTCGACGGTCGGCATGATGTTCCTGGCCTCGGCCAACGAGCTGCTAACCCTGTATATCGGCCTTGAGTTGACGACGGTGCCGCTTTTCGTGCTGGCCGCCTTCTTCAAGGATGACAAGCGCTCGGTCGAATCCGGCATCAAGTACCTCATCGTCGGGGCGTTCTCGTCGGCGATCCTCCTGTATGGCCTGTCGTTCGTGTACGGTCTGGCCGGGACCACCGACTTGATGCAGATGCGGATCAATCTGGCGATCACCCAATTGAGCAATGAAGGGAATATCGGCCTGATACTGGTGCTGGCCTCGGTGTTGATGGCGGCCGGGATCGGATTCAAGCTGGCCTTGCCGCCGTTTCACCAATGGGCGCCCGATGTCTACGAGGGGGCGCCGACCCCGATAGCGGCTTTTCTTTCGGTCGGCTCAAAGGCGGCCGGGCTGGTGGCGTTTGCCAAGATCTTCCTGATCGGCCTGTTTGCGTTTTGGGATCCCGTCATGCGCCCCAACGACTGGGGCATCCTGGTGGCGGTGCTCGCTATCGCCGCCATGATTCTGGGCAACGTGGTGGCGATTCGCCAGCACAATATCAAGCGACTGCTGGCCTACTCCTCCATCGCTCAGGCCGGATACGTGATGATCGGTATGCTGGCGGTCAACGACCTGGGTTTGGCGTCGGTCGGATTCTACATATTCAGCTATTTGTTCGCCAACATGGGAGCGTTCGCGGTAGTGGCCATGGTCGAAGACAAGACCGGTTCTTGCGAGATCGCCAGTTACACGGGATTGGCCAAGAGCTCCCCTTTTGTGGCCGGGAGTCTCGCCGTGTTCCTGCTGTCGCTGGCCGGCATCCCGCCGCTGGCTGGTTTTCTGGCGAAGTACTATGTCTTCGCGGCCGCTATCAAGCTGGCCGGGGCCTCGCCCTACAACCACTGGCTGTACTGGCCGGTGGGGGTCGGCCTGCTGACCTCGGTGTTCGCCCTCTACTATTATGCCCATGTGATCAAGACCATGTACTTCTCGGCCGAGGACTCACCATACAAGCTCGGGATGCCCATGCCGGCCGTGCTGATCGTAGTGGTCGGCCTGGTGGGTGTATTCCTCTTTGGCCTGTATCCGGAGCCGATCCTGCAGTTCGCGTCCTCGATCCCGTATTCATTTGGGTTCATTCCGCATTGACCTCGGCGTTGACTTGACGCCGTTGTCCCCGTATACTGAAGGCAATTGGTGTGGCGTGCGCCGGTGTAACTATGTCCATACTTCAGAGTCTCAACACGATTTTCAAGCGGTACTTCCTTGCCGGCGTCCTGGTCGTGGTGCCGCTCATTCTGACCTATGTTGTCCTGCGGTTCTTCTTTGAAACCGTCGACAATATCCTCCGGCCGCTGATCGAGAAACCGCTGGGGTTCTCGGTACCGGGGATCGGTGTGGCGGCCACAATTCTCCTGATTATTCTGGCCGGCGTGCTGACTCGCAACTACGTCGGAACCAAGTTCCTCCGCATTTGGGACAACATCCTGGCCAAAGTGCCGCTGATTCGACCCGTATACACGGGGACCAAGCAATTGCTGGAGGCGACCACAGCCACCTCGGCCGGGTCATTCAAGGAAGTGGTGCTGATCGAGTACCCGCGCAAAGAGGTGTACACGCTTTGCTTTGTCTCACAATACGTCGAAATCGAGATCAATGGGCAGCGACGCAGGTGCGTCGTGGCCTTTCTGCCGTCGACCCCCACGCCACTCACCGGCTGGACCGTCATGGTACCGTTCGAGGACTTGATCCCGGTCGACTTGACCGTGGAGGCGGGAGTCAAGTTCGTCGTTTCGGGGGGGGTGGTGTCACCGCAACTCATTTCAAGCAAGAAGGAACTGGTCTGGCGACCGACCGGCGGGATGGTGCATGAAGCTGGCTAATCTACTCATGGAACATCGGATCAACCTGAACCTTCGCTCGCGCTCCAAGGCGGAGGCGGTAGTGGAACTTCTGGAGATGATCCGGGAGACGGGTGTCCAGTTCGACTTTGTGGAGGTCCTTCGTTCCATACGCGAACGTGAGGAGATCGAGGACACCTCGTATGGTCATGGCTTTGCGTTTCCGCATGCCCGGACCGATGCGATCACCGAGTTGTATGTGGTGATCGGGGTGTCGAAGGAGCCGATGGAGAACCGCACGGCCGACCGGGTGCCGTTGCACGTGGTCTGTCTGTTGCTGACTCCCTCGACCATTGCCAAGCTCTATCTGCAGACGCTCTCCGGTCTGGCGCGAGTGGCGCGCGCCCCCGGCGTGCTGGAGCGTATCCTGGCCATGGACCAGGCGGCCGACTTCATCAAGCTGGTCGCCGACACCAATGTTTCGGTGGACAAGGAACTGCTGGTGAAGGATGTCATGCGCCACAAGGTGGCCTCGGTGCTACCGGAGGACACCGTGCGCGAGGTGGCCAATCAGATGTTTCGGCAACGGCTCTCGGCACTGGCGGTGATCGACAAGGATGGCAGATTGCTGGGGGTGATCAATGACCGGGATCTGATCAAGGCCGCGCTGCCGAATTACCAGGCGCTGGTGGCGAACATCAATTATTCCTTCGAGGTGGAGCCGTTCGAGGAGCTGTTGCGCCAGGAGGACAAGATCAAGGTGGCCCAGTTGTATCGCGATGACTACGAAGTCACGACGCCGGAAACGCGCATTGTCGAGGTGGCGGCGATGATGATCTTCAAGGACGTTCGGCGGGTCTTTGTCGTGTCCGACGGTACGCTGGTGGGGGTGCTGCTGCGCAAGGATATCGTGAATATGGTGATCCGGGGTTGAACGGAGCGGGTCAAGGAACCAGAAGGAAACACCGACCATGAGTCTGCAGCACAAAAAGTACGAGATCGATCCGTATCTCTACGTCATACTTCTGTTCGCCCTGCTTGTCACGTTGCCCGGGCTGATTGTCGGCGCCGGTCATGTGGGACACTCTCCCCTGATGGGCGTCTTCCTGTTTGGAGCGGCCATCTTCGGCGGCGCCTTCATTCTCTCGTGGGCGGCGGAGGCGGCGCAGATCGACATTTCCGAGTCACTCGCGGTCGCCATTCTGGCGCTCATCGCCGTTCTGCCCGAGTACGCCGTGGATTTCGTGTTCACCTGGAAGTCGGCGCATGATCCGACGCAGGCGCATTACGCGATCGCGAATATGACCGGTGCCAACCGCCTGCTGGTGGGGCTGGGCTGGCCGGTGATACTGTTCCTGTATGTTCTGGTGTCGAAGAAGAAGGAGTTGCATCTCGCTGAATCCCAGCGGGTCGAGATCTTCTATCTGGCCATGGCCACGCTGTATTCGTTCACGATTCCGCTGAAGGGGAGCCTGAATCTCATTGACACCCTGATCCTGGTGACGCTGTTCGGCTTGTACACGCGCCGGGCCGCCCAGATGGAGTCCGAGGAGCCGGAGTTGGTCGGGCCAGTAAAAATCGTGGCCAACATGGGCAAGATTCCGCGGCGGCTGGCCACGGCGTTCATGTTCCTGTATGCCGGCGCGGTTATCTTCTTCGTGGCCGAGCCGTTCGCCGAATCGCTGATCGATACCGGCAAGGCGCTGGGGATCGATGAATTCCTGCTGATCCAGTGGCTGGCGCCGATCGCCTCGGAAGCGCCGGAATTTATCGTCGCAGCCACCTGGACCCTGCGCGGGCAGGCCGGGTCGGCGCTCAAGGCGCTGATATCGTCGAAGGTGAATCAGTGGACGTTGCTGGTCGGAACGATTCCGGTCGTGTTTGCTATTTCCGGGGGAGCGATCAAGCCGTTCGTCCTGACCGGGTTTCAGGATCACGAGTTGTATCTGACGGCGGCGCAGTCGCTGTTCGCGGTCTCCGTGCTGGTCAATTTGAGATTATCGCGCATGGAGGGGTCGTTGCTGCTGTTTCTGTTCGTTCTGCAACTGGTTATCGAACAGATCAGGCTTGAGGTCGCGGCGGTTTATGTGGTGCTGGCGCTGATCTTCCACATCGTACACCGCAAGTCGCTCATTCCGGCGATGCGGATCGGGCTGGGGCTGAAAGACCGACGGAGCGGCTAGCGACGCTCGCCGGTCAGTGTCGAGATGTTAGGGGGGGCAGAGTCGAACGGGAGTCTATGCGCAGATCTCAACAGGGCGGGCATTCCCGGGGGCGCGCGGTCGGGCGGCGAGCGCGGTGGTATTTGCCGGCTGCCCTTCCGGCATTTCTGCTTGTCCTGCTGGCGGTCCAGCCAGCCTGGGCTGTCGATCGCATTTCCATCGACATGTCCAACGATAGCAATCTCCTCTCGTACGCATTCAGACCTGAACGGGCGGATATCACGGAACGGGAACGACAGGTCATCCTGCGCCCCCTGGCGGTGATTCAAACGGGAGTCACAGACAGTCTTCCGGCCCAACTCCTGACGGCCAGTAACCTTTATGGTTCACCCGAAGTGGCCTCGGTGATGTACCTCTATGAGTATCCCTGGAAACAGCATTCGTTTCTGCGCCTGAAGTATCCGCTCTGCGATCTCGCACCGTACTACGATCATCAGACCGGTCGCATAGAGGTTGTGGCCGCTATGTTCGGCCGAGACACTGCTTTTGTCGTCCGAATCCTGCCGCGTGAGGGACAATTCGAAGTCACCCCGCTGTGCACCATGGCGCCGAGAGGCGAAGGTGACGAAGAGACCCGCATGCTCATTCTCCTGACCGATGACTACGACTACGACGGCCAGACAGAGGCGATCATCTACGTCTATTCACCGCGTCCCCAGGACTGGCGGGGCCTCTGCTGCGTTGACATCGAAAACGGGCGAGTGGAGTGGTCGCTGCCGGTTGCCTCCCCGATACTCTGGAGAGACCTGTACAGCCTTCAGGACTCTCTGAATCCCGGCGTCATCTTCCACACCCGGACCCAGGGGCTCGGTAATACCGACTCGCTCTTCAACGACTTCGCAGGCCAACTGGCGGTGGTGAACCGGCTGGGGCAGGTGGAGATTTGCAAAACAATCGAACGGCGGGTCGGCACGGCGGAGATCTGTCCGGCGGAGACACACGGCCAGTTCTACCTCAGCCACAATTGCTTCGACGACCGCCGACTATCGTCCGACAGCGACTCGGTCTCATTTCGCCTCAGCAAGATCAATCGTGCGGGTGATGTCCTTCGCACGGTAGAATTGCCGACGGCGGCAGGCGACATTTGGCTCGGTCCCTACGGACCGGATCATCCGGTCGCTCTCTGGGTTGTCGAGACACGGCGAGGGTTGCGCGTTCTGGACTCAGCCTTTAACGTGCTGGCGATATCTGACCCGGCTGATATCGGATGGGATGGCCAGCGGATCAGACTGGCACCGTTCGATGACACCGTCCTGATGTTTTCGGGCGAGGTGCTGGAGCTGGACGATTACCGGAGCCTGTCACAGGCGGCGATGCCGGACTTTTTCGCCAGTGAGTTCCAACCGATTACCTATGATGAACAGGGACGGATCGACGTCCTGGCACTCGTGCGACCGAACGGCTGGATCATCGGCAGGTATGAACAGCGGGAGTTCCTGGAGCTCTTGACGATCCTCTATGTGCGGTACCAGACCCCCATGCTCATGACCGTCACCGGTCTCGTCGTCGCGCTCGTTCTGGTAAACTTCTTCCGCTATCGCAACAAGTCGACGGCCCGGCTCATCAGCCGTCAGAAGCAGGAACTCGAACAGATCCATCAGAAGCTGAAAGAGGCGCAGGCCACGATTGTGGCCCAGGAGAAGTACCGTCAGGCGCGTGACATTGCGGGTGGTTTTGCCCACGAAATCCGAAACGCGCTGTTCCCTGCGGAAGCGGCGCTGCACAAACTCCTGAACCGCCGCAATCCGAGCGCCGATGAAGCGGAGACTACTCGGCGGTACCTCGGTACGGCCACGGCCGCGGTGACCCGGGCGATCGGCGTGACCGAGTTGATCTCCAGCTACACCCGGCTGGAGTCCGAAGCGGCCGAGGAAGCGGTCGACTTGGCGGCCATCATCCGGGAAGTGATCGAGGCGAACCGTCTCAGGTCGCAGGAGCAGGGTGTTGTGGTCGAGAGCCCGGGGGGGACCGGATGGTGGGTACGATCGAACCAGAAGCAGCTCTATATGGTCATCAACAATCTCGTGGTGAACAGCCTGGACGCCTTGACAGGACGACCGACACCACGTATCGTACTGGCGGTCGGGCGAGATGCAGACTTTTTCCTGCTCAGCGTAACTGATAATGGTTCGGGCATAGCCGCCGAGGCCCTGCCGCGGGTATTTGATACATTTTATTCGACCAAACCGTCTACGGGGAACGGGCTGGGCCTGGCGATCGCCAAGCGGATAGTTGAACTGTACGGGGGGACTATTTCCGTGGTCAGCGAGCCGGATGCGTGGACACGCTTTGACCTCCGTTTCCGCGCAACTTCACCGCCTGCTTAACGTAACAATTGTCTGGGTACACCATGACCTTGCAGCTCTGCCGCACGATACTATTAGTCGATGATGATCCCCGCGTCCTGGAGATGCTGGCTGATCTCTTTCAGGACGATTATGAGGTCCTGACGGCGGCGTCAGGGGAGGCAGCGGTCGCCGCGGCCACCGACGCTGTGGAGTTGGCCGTGGTCGTCATGGATATCAAAATGGCCGGCATGGACGGGATAATCGCCGCTCGGCGAATTCGGGACGTCAAGCCGCAGACCCCCATCATTTTTCACACCGGGTATCCCGGCGAATACAACGAGGGGGATATCGATCACTCGGAACAGCCCTTCGACTATGTCCAGAAGGGAAAGTCCCTGCCGCAGTTGCTGCGGTCGGTGCGCAACGCCGTGGAGTCGTACCACCTGCGGCGCAACGACGGGGGACTGGCCCAGACCGCCGAATCGAGTTTTGGCATGATCGCACGATCTGCATCCATGATGCAGGTGTTTCAGGTCATGCACAAGGTCTGTGCCAGCGACAGCAAGGTCATGATCCTCGGTGAGACGGGTACCGGCAAGGAGTTGGTGGCCCGGGCCATTCACGCCGGCAGCAAGCGCCGCAACCATCACTTCGCCGTGCTCAATTGCGACAACAAAGCTCCCGATCTGGTGGCCGCCGAGTTGTTCGGCAGCTTGCCCGGCTCATACACGGATGCCATCGAAGAGCGCATTGGCCTCTTCGCATTCGCCGACCGCGGAACGGTGTTCCTTGATGAGGTGGGGGACCTGAATTCGGACATTCAGTTGAGACTCCTGCGCGTGCTCGAGACGGGCGTGTATCAGAAGATCGGCTCTCCCGAGGAACACCGGGCCGATATCCGGGTCCTCTGTGCCACCCACCGGGATCTGGAGAAGATGGTTCGGGAGAAGACATTTCGCGAGGATTTATACTATCGGCTGAAGGGTGTGACCATACAGCTCCCGCCGCTCCGGGAGCGCAAGGAAGATATCCAGCCGCTGGTGCGGAAGTTCTCGGCCCGATTTACGGTCGAGGAGGGACTTCCTCCGAAGCTCTTCGATGTCGGCGCGATCGATGAGTTGATGCGGCATGACTGGCCCGGCAACGTGCGGGAGTTGCTCGAAGCGGTCGAGGCGCTCATCGTGCTCTGCGACTCCGAGATCATTTTCGGCTCCGACGTGTGCCGCTATCTCAGGCGGAGCCATCCCGGCGAACGCGAACTGGATACGAGCCTGATGGCGCGTGTCCGGTCTTACGAGCGGGTATTGATCGTCGAGGCGTTGGCGGCCGCCCATAACAACGTCGCCGTCGCCGCCAAGCAGCTGGAGATGGACCGTTCGAATCTGGCCAAAAAAATCCGGGCCCTGGGTATCGATACGTCGGGCCCGGAGCAGTCTTAGGTTCTCCCCCCAATACACATGGCATCGCCGGTCACGGCTGCAGCTTCCCGGCCGTAGCCAGAACATAGGCCGTCGACGAAATGTATTTCGCGGTCACGGCTTTGACGATTTGCGGGGTAACCGTCGCCAATTGCCGCACGTATTCGGCATCGTGACCGGGGCTCCGTCCCAGATACTCATCCACCGCCAGATAATACGCCTGATTGATTCGCGAGAGCTTGGCGCTCATGAGCCGTCCCCAGATCTGGTTCTGTGCTTTGCGGACCTCATCGGCCGTGGGGCCATCCAGACGCAGTTTGTCGATCTGGAAAATGATGCCGTCGAGCGCCTGCTGGTATTTCTCGGCGGAGGTCCCCATGGAGCAGACATACCAGCCGAAGGCGGAATCGAAACCTGCTGATGCGCCGACCGAGTAAGCCAGGCCCTGTTTCTCTCTGAGGGTGTTGTACAGACGATCGGAAAGTATGGCCGTGGCGACCTCCAGCGGCACGGCTTCGGCCGAAGCGGCTCCCGGCAGCGGCCGGCCCAGGTAGATGCTGATCTGGTTCTTGGCCAGTTCGGTGTGGGCACTCCGGACGGAGTCTACCGGCGCCGGGGGCGTGGCAGAGGCGTACGGCGTGGCATCAGCGGTCATACGCCCGAGCGTTTCGCGCACCCAGTCCAGTACCACAGCGGTGTCGAGATTTGTCGTGATGGCCACCACCAGATTGTTGGGGGCATAGAAGTGGGCGTGATACGAGCGGAGATCTTCGCGTGTTATCGCCTCGATCGTTTGAGGAGTTCCCATAACCGGTCGGGCATACGCCCCATCCCCGAACAGAGTACGGTAATAGGCGGCGCGAGCCACCGGCCCGGGGGAGCCCGCTTCCCGCATCAGGGTCCCCATCATACCCTTCCGAATCTTCTCGACTTCGACACTGTCGAAAGCCGGGTGCATGACCATGTCGGCCAGAAGGGCGAAGCCACTGTGGGCAAACGAGTCGATCGTCTCCAGCTTGGCGAAGGTGAATTGGGGTGTGGTGTATCGGTCATCATAGGGGATAAACGGATTGTCGTAGAGCGTCAGATTGGCGCCGATCTTTCCCAGCTCCGTGCCGATCCGGGCGGCGGAGAGGGTAGCCGTTCCCTTTTCTAGACAGCGGTTGACGAAGTCCGAGATGCCGATCTTGTCGGCCGGTTCGTTGGCGGCGCGGTTCTTCCCCAGCAGATCGACGGCGAAGACGCGGCTGTCCGGACTTGACTTGACGATCACCGTGAGGCCGTTGGGCAGAACCGTGCGACCATACGAAGCGCGATCGGCAAACTCCAGTCGCACCGACTCGGTCGATGGGATGTCGATCGCCACTCCCTTGGTCAGGTCATAGGAAGGAAACGTGGCCGCGGCAAAATAAGCGGTGACCTCGTCGGCCGTCAGACCACTCGGTCGATACAGGACGGCGGTCGAGTCAGCGCCCGGGCGAACGGTGGTCGCAATGTACCGGGGCTGGCCAAGCCACTTTGCCGCCGCGTCCCGGCAGTCTTTCCAGGTAACACTGCCCAGGAGTTCGGGATACTGCTGGATGAACGACCAGCCGGCGGTCATGAGCCGGGGGGCGATCATAAAGCCGTAGTAATGGAGCTTCTCCGAGTTATAGATCTCCTGACAGAGGACCGATGTTTTGATCCCTTCCAGGGCCTCGGCGTCGGCATCCAGGTGCGGGATCTTGCTGATCGTCGCGAGAATCGTGGCCGCGATGCTGTCGCGGTTCTCCGCCTTTTCCGTGATCGCCGAGACCTCCAGACGCGAGAATCCATCATACGTTGAAAGAGAGACCGACACCTCGCTGGCCAGCGGTTCGGCTCCCGCTTTGAGCGCCTGCATGAGCGGGGAGATGTCCTCCAGCGCCAGATACTGGGCCAGCAGATCGAACGGTAGGTACCCCGGATCGCCGAACGGCGGCGCGGCGAAAGAGAAGTTGACATAGGTGGACGTGACCGCCGCCACCGTGTCGAAACGCTGCGCCCCGGTGATCGTCTCGACCCCCTTCTGATCGCTGATGGTCTCCGGTTCTGATCCGGACGGGATCGCGCCGAACACGGCCGCGATCTGTTTCTTCATGGCGGCCGGCTCAAAATCGCCGATCACGAGGGCGGTCATGCGCGAGGGGATGTAGTACTTCTTCCAGTAAGCGATCACCGCTTCGCGCGGAATATTCTCGATAAAGTCGGCGTACCCCAGCACCGGGCGGGAGTAGTCGGTCCCGGCGTACGCACGCTGCGTGGTGAAGTCGTCGGCGGCCGACCCGGCGGCGTCGGCGTCCCGTTTGATCTCCTCGATGACGACTTTTCGCTCCTTCACCAATTCGGAATCGGGAAAGACGGAATTGAACAGCATGTCCGCCTGTACCGCCATGCCGTATTGGGCGTATTGCCTGGGAAGCAGGACCAGATAGGCCGTCAGGTCTTTCTGGGTGAAGGCGTTGATGTAACCGCCCAGGTCCCGCATCGACTGGTCGATCTGTACGCGCGTGAGATGGGTGGTGCCGTCGAAAAGCAGGTGTTCGAGAAAGTGGGTGATGCCGTTTTCGTAGGTGCTTTCGAATTTGCTGCCGGATTTGACGAACACCACGCTAGCCACCATGGGGGAGCTGTGATTGGGCCGGAGGACAACCTGCATTCCGTTCGGCAGAGTGTAGGTTTCATCGGCGGGCAAAGCGGTTCCGCTCAACAACGCTGCCAGGAGCGCCGCGAAACCGAGTAGCTTGGCGATTGTATGGCCGGAGAAGAGCATGAAGGACTCCTGTGAAAACTGTTCAATCCTTGGTCAATTGGTCTATCCTGCCAAGTGGCAATGGGTTATTTTAGGTAACGGAGGGGGGCCTGTCAAGGCGGGGGGCAAATTGGAGGTTGACTTGGCCGATGTAAACAGTATATTCGGCGAAACTACATGAAGAGACAACTACTTAGACTGCTTGCGGCCGTCGCCAATATGACGGTTGTCCTGATGATTCTGGGCGCATTATGCCTTTCCAGCGCTGCCTGGGGCACGCGGCCCGAATCGTACGGGGTCAAGCTGCAGCCGCTTCCCGCTGTCCCTGCGGATGGCGTGGCGCTCACACCCGGCCCACCGTCGTCGAACCAGCCGGGCAATAACATGACGCCCAGCGGAAAGCCGACCACTCACCAAGTGGCTTGTTTCTCCGTTCCGTATCTTAACAATCAGGGCCAGAACGATCGGAAACAGGTCCTGTTTTCGGAGCCCTCGGCGCTCCGGGCGGGTGCCGGCTGTGAGACGCGACTGGCCTCCGCCGACCCGCAATGTTCCCTCTGTTTGATCTCACCTTCGGTTGGCCGCCAGTTCACGCTGGTTGGGGCCAAACCATCCGGCACCAGCTAACGGCGCCGGTTTCTTCGCGAGCTGCCCGGATATCGGGCCGCTGATTTACCCTGATCACTACGTATTAATCTGTTTGTTTGAGAGGTATGCACATGTCTCAAAAGTGGCGCATGGGAATCACCGCCGTTCTGTTGATTCTGGCCTGTGTGGCGTTTTGGAACACGTTCCAGCTGTGGACGATGAGCGACGCCGCCAAGAAACTGATGGACGAACGGGACCCGGGTTCGTTGACTCGTCTGCAGCAGAAGGCGATTCGCCTTGGGCTCGATCTGCAGGGAGGCATTCACGTGGTTCTCCGCGTGAAAACCGAGGAGCTGAGCAAAGCCGAGCAGGAAGGTGCGATCGATCGCGCCATCTCGGTCGTGCGAAATCGAATTGACGGTCTCGGCGTAGCCGAGCCGGTGATCCAGAAGCAAGGGGCCGACCGGATTATCATCGATCTGCCCGGTTACACCGACAAGGAACGAGCCGAGGAACTGATCGGCCAGACCGCGTTGCTGCAGTTCAAGCTGCTCGAATCGATGGAGAATGCCAACCTGGTGCTGGCGCGGATCGACACGGCGGTTTCGATCTACGAAAAGGCCCGTTCCGGTTCGACGACGACATCCGCCACTGCGACCCCGGCCGTCCGTGACACCGCCAAGTCGAGCGACGTGCTGTCGCAACTGATGTCCGATTCGGCCACCAAGGACACGGCCGGCGCTTTCGATTTTGAGGAGAACAGCTCTCTCGATCAGGAAACCGAGCCGTTTACTTCACGACTGGATCATTTCCTGGTGACGCCGCGCACGAACGCCTTGTGGCCGGGCTGGTCGGTGTCGGTCAAGGACAAGCCGCTCCTGGAGCGCTGGCTGCAGCTGCCGCAGGTCAAAGCGGCCATTCCCCCCGATGTCGAGTTCGCCTGGTCGACCCGCTCGGAAGTCCGGCAGAGCCGCGAGGTATTCGACCTGTACCTCATGAAGCGCAAAGTGCAGTTCCTGGGCAAGTACCTGGAAAGCATCGCCCTGGGTCGCCAGAGCATGGGCGGCTTCGCCGTGAACTTCAAGCTCTCCGGTGACGGCGCGCAGAAGTTCGCGCAGTTGACCGGTTCCAATATCGACAAGCCGCTGGCGATCGTGCTGGACGACAAAGTCGAGTCGGCGCCGACGATCAACTCGAAGATCCGCAACAGCGGCCAGATCGAAATGGGCGGCTCGGCGACCTTCGACGAAGCCCGCAATATGGAGATCGTGCTGAAGGCGGGCGCGCTGCCGGCCCCGGTGGAGATCATCGCCAAGAACGTCGTGGGAGCGACGCTTGGTTCCGATTCCATCCGCAAAGGATTCATTTCCTCGATCATCGGCCTGGCCCTGGTGCTGGCCTATATCGCCTTCTACTATCGCATCTCGGGGGTGATCGCCGATATCGGACTGGTGTTCAACCTGTTCTTCCTGCTGGCGGCCATGGCGGCGCTCGGTGCCACGCTGACCATGCCCGGCATCGCCGGCATCATCCTGACGATCGGTATGTCGGTCGATTCGAACATATTGATTTTTGAACGAATCCGCGAGGAGCTGCTGAGCGGAAAGACCGTTCGAGCAGCCATCGACGCCGGCTATGATCGTGCCTGGCAGGCCATCCTTGACTCGCATGTGACCACGCTGATCACCGCGGCCGCACTCTACTTGTTCGGCTCGGGCTCCATTAAGGGGTTCGCGGTCTCGCTGTTCCTTGGTGTCTTCATCTCGCTGTTCACCGCCTATGTGATCACCAAGTTGATCTTCGACTTCCGCAAACAGTATCAGACGATCAGTATCTGAGGAAAGGACAGCCATGTTTACACTGATTGGTGTACCGAAAATAGATTTCATCGGCAAGCGCAAGATTTCGTTTGCCATCTCCACCGTCCTCGCGGCGCTCGGGCTGTTCGCCTTCATCATGATCATGATGGGCAAAGCCAATATGGGCATCGACTTCGCCGGCGGTGTCATGATTCAGGGGCACTTCCAGAACCCGGTCAGCATTGACCAGTTGCGCGGTGCCTTGACGACCGAGTTTTCCGACATTCAGGTGAACGAAGTGAAGGACTTCTCCGCCCCCAATGCGTTCATCGTCAAGATGAAGCGGCCCGAGACGGAGAGTGAGGGATCGCAGAAAGCCGCGCGCATCACCAGCCTGCTCGCCGAGAAATTCCCCGGCAATACCTGGACCGAGGACTCCGAGGAAATCATCGGTCCGGCCGTGGGCCAGCAGCTTCGACGGGACGCCGTCTGGGCCGTCCTCTTGTCGCTGGCCGGCATTCTGATTTATATCGCCTTCCGCTTTGATTTCCGGGCCGGCGTCTCCGCGACCGTGGCGACGACCCACGACGTGCTCGCCGTCACCGCGATCTTCTATCTGGCCGGTATCGAATTCGACCTGCTCGTTCTCTCGGCGCTGCTGACGCTCGCGGGGTATTCACTGACCGACAAGGTGGTGGTGTACGACCGTATCCGCGAAAACCTGCGCAAATTCCGCACCAAAGCGGAGTTCGTGCCGTGCATCAACCGCTCGATCAACGAGACCCTGTCGCGCACCATCAACACCTCGACCACCGTGCTGGTGGTGGTGGTCATGGCGTTCTTTGGCGGCGAAACGCTCCGCAACTTCGCCATGGCGCTGATGTTGGGCGTGGTGATCGGAACCTACAGCTCGATCTTCGTGGCCAGCCCGCTCATCGTGGAGTGGGAGGCGCGCAGCCCGCACCGGTTCAAGTAGGGAAACGATCCCGTTCGCCGCTCGGCCATGAGCGGCATATTTGCAGGGGCAGGACCGACCGTCCTGCCCCTTTTTCTCAACCAAATGGGGAGTTCGACTGTATATTATGCATATGGGTAAAGTGTGGCTCAACGTGACGGTTCTGGCTGGTCTGGCGCTGCTGCTGACCACTGCCGGCCAAGCGCAGCAGCGGTCAGGGGACATCTTCCCGACCATGCCCTCAGTCCCGCTCAACTATCAGGCGCCGCGCCTGACTCCGAGCCCCTCGGCCATCAAGGTGGCCCGCCTGCATTACAACGGGGGCGGCGACTGGTACTGGGGAAGCTCCGCCATCCCGAATTTCCTGCGGTTCATTCGGGACAACACCGACTTCGTCGTTGATACGATGGAGCACCAGGTGACGATCACCGATCCGGACCTTTTCCGGTATCCGTTCCTGTTCGCCACCGGACACGGCATCATCAAGTTCTCGCCGGAAGAAAAGGAACGACTTCGGCAGTACCTGGGTTCGGGCGGGTTCCTGTTCGTGAACGACTCCTACGGCATGGACAAGGCGTTCCGCCAGGAGATGGCAGCGCTGTTTCCCGAGCGCGAAGTAGTGGAACTGCCGTTCGACCATCCGCTTTACCACAGCTTCTACGACTTCCCCGCCGGACCGCCCAAGATCCACGAGCACGACAATAAGCCGCCCCGGGGGTACGCCCTGATGGTAAACGGCCGGGTAGTGCTCTATTTTCTGGTGGAGTCCGATATAGGGGATGGTTGGGAAGATGCGCAGGTGCACAACGACCCGCCCGCCAAGCGGAACGAAGCGCTCCGGATGGGTTTGAACCTGCTGACCTACGCGCTGTTATATTAGGATACCCGGCGCCGTGGCCGACACAGCCGTGGCGCGAGATCGAAAACGATACCCCTGAACGACCCGGGCCAAGGGCAACGAAAGTACCGCGAGGAAAGCAGCATGACGACCATCACCTCTCGTTCCGCCCTGCTGGCACGGCTGCAGGCCGTGCTGATACGGCAGCGGCTCGTTCTGTTTCTGGCCGGGCTGGTCACAACGACCGCCGCCGCGCTGACCGTCTGGATCGCCCTCTCGCTTTTGGCCAATGTCATGGTGCTGCCGGTCTGGCTGAAGATTGCGCTGTTGTTCGGATCGGTGGCGTCGGCCAGCTTCTTCTTCGCTCGATACGCGCTCCGACACCTGTTCGGCGGAACTGTTGACCAGGTGGCCCTGGCCCTGGAAGAAAAGCACCCCGATCTCAAAGGGCGACTTATCGCGGCCGTACAGTTTGCGCGGATGCGTGATCGGGACGGCTATTCGGCGGAACTGATCGAACAGACCGAACACCAGGCGATTGAGCGGGCCGGTCTGCTCAACCTCAATGAGGTCATCAGCTTTCATCCGGTGTTGAAGACCGGACGATTGCTGGCGGTTGCGGCGGCAGTCGGTCTGGCGCTGCTTTTGCTCTTCCCCGGATTCTTCAGCTACTCCTATGAAGTCTATTCCAATCCCGCGACTGAGGTCGCGCCGCCGCTGGCGTATTCGGTCACCCCGTTTCCCGGCAGCACCGAGTGGATAAAATACAAGGATGTAACGGTCGGCGCCGCGATTGTCGGGCAACGCATACCTGAAAAGGCGACGCTGTACTACCGTCTGGCCGGCGGAAGCTGGCAGCAGAACGATTTCGATCTGAAGGGAATGCATCGCATCGCCCTGCCGGCGGGCGATTCGCTGGCGGTCGGAGTGACCTTTCGCCAGATCAACAAGTCATTCGATTACTACGTGGTGGCCGGTCGGATCAAGACTGAGGTGCAAAAGGTCGACGTGGTGGACCGCCCGCGCGTGAATGATATCGCATTGTCGCTGTTCTACCCCGAATACACCGGAATGGCGCCGCAGACGATCGCCGAGAACAACGGCACCTTCTCGGCCGTCACCGGCACCAGAGTCAATCTGAAAGTGGAGACGAATCTGCCGGTGGAGCACGCAGAACTGGTTTTCTCGGATTCGAGCCGCGTACCGCTGGCCGTTGTCGGGAAGAAGGCCGAGGGGTCACTCGTCGTTGACCAGTCCCGTTCCTACCACATTCAACTCCGGGACCACATGAACGAGACGAATCCCGACCCGATCGAGTACTACATCACGGCCGTTCCGGATGAATACCCGACGATCGCCGTGCTCCGCCCGGGGTTCGACGCCAACCTGACCGATGCCATGATCCTTCCCCTGAAAGTGCATATCGCCGATGATTACGGGTTCTCCTCGCTGGTGATGAAGTTCACCGTCTCCTCGCAAGGGCGTACTTCGGAAGAACATGTCGGCGTGCTGCGTTACTCCGAGCGGATCAAGACCGAAGGGGATGTGGAACTGAACTGGGATATGGACCAGCTCAATCTGTTCCCCGGCGACTACGTGACCTATTACTTCGAAGTGGCCGACAACGACCGCATTTCGGGCCCCAAGGTCACCAAGTCCCGATCCTACCTCGCCCGGCTTCCTTCCCTGGATGAGCTGATCACCGACGCGGAGCAAGAGGGCAGCGAGCGAATCAACCAGACCGAGCAGTTGATGCAGAGCGGCAAGGAGTTGGTGGACCGGCTCAAGGCGGCGGTGCGGAAGATGGACAGCCAGTCGCGCGAGGCGCAGAAAGCCGACTGGCAGCAGCAGAAGGAACTGGAGAACATCGCCAACCAGAACGCCCAGATGATGGAGAACATCCAGAAACTGGCCGAAAAGATGGACTCCTCGCTGAACAAGCTGCAGGAGAGCGCGCTGATGAGTCGTGAGATCATGGAAAAGATGGCGCAGATCCAGAAGCTGTTCGAGGACGTGGCGACGCCGGAGATGAAAGAGGCGCAGCGCAAGCTCATGGAAGCGCTCAAGACCATGGATCCGCAGAAGCTCCAGCAGGCGATGAAGGACTTCCAGATGTCGCAGCAGGAGCTGATGCAGCGCCTGGAGCGCACCCTGGCTCTTCTGAAGCGGATGCAGGTGGAGCAGAAGATGGAGGCGATGGTGCGCCAGGCGGAGCAGATGCTCCAGCGACAGGAACAGAACAACAGCGCCACCGACAGCGCCCGCACGAATCAGTTGCCGGAGATTGCCCCCCGGGAAGACGCCGTCGCTCAGTCGATGCAGGACCTGAAGACGGCCAACGACGAATTGCAGCAAATGCTCGAGGAAGCGAAGCTCAAACAGGAACCGGCGGCGCAGAAGTTCTCCGAGGCGGTGAAGAAGAGTGACGCCGAACAGAACATGCGCAAGATGTCCGGCGCGCTGCAGCAACAGCAGAAGCAGGGGGCTCAGAACGAAGGGCAGGAGGCCGCGGCCAAGATTCGCGAAATGCTCGGCGAAATGCAGAACCAGCAAATGGCCTTCAAGGGCGGGGATCAGGAGAAGCTCAAGCAGGCGATGCGCCGGGCGATCGACGATGCCAATTACCTGTCCAAGAACCAGGAGGAGTTGCTCAAGGAAGCGGCCGCCATGAACCCCCAGAGTTCAACCCTCAACGACCTGGCCGAAAAGCAGCAGGAGCTGTCGTCGTCGTGCAGCGGCCTGCGCAATACGATCGGTGAACTGGGCAAGCAGTCACCGTTTGTGGCCGCCGAACTTAATTCCATGCTGGAACAGGCGACCCAGAGCATGGATCAGGCGATGAAGGAGTTCAGCCAGTCGCAGTGTTCCAACGGCGTCCGCCAGCAGCGAGACGCCATGGCCCAGCTCAACAGTGCCTCGATTCGACTCATGGAATCGCTGGAGCAGCAGAACCAGTGCAACAAAGGGGGAAACTGCGATAAGAATGTCTCGCAGATCGAAGGCATGTGCAACAAGCAGAACATGCTGAACCAGCAGACTCAGAAACAGTGCAACAACCCCCAGCCGGGACGGGAAAGCCTGCAGCGTCTGGCCGGAGAGCAGGGGGCCATTCGCAAATCCCTGGAAGAACTGGCCCGGGAATTCGGCGAGTCGCGCCAGGTGCTGGGACGGCTCGATGATATCGCCAGGGAAATGAAGAAGGTGGAAGAGGATCTGGGGAACGGCAAAGTGGGTGAAGAAACCACCGCCCGCCAGCTGAACATTTACTCGCGCATGCTGGAGGCTTCCCGCTCGCTGCAGCGAAAGGACTTCACCGAACAGCGCAAGGCGAACACGGCCACCGAACAGCCGGTTTATATCCCGCCCGATCTGCCGAACGACCTGCTGAACGACCGGGCACATTTCGAGGATCGGCTGCGGCAGTTCCTCGGCAGCGACTACCCCTCGCAGTACGAAGAACAGATCAAGGCATACTTCCGGGCGCTCCTGCAGATCGAGGCGCCGGCGGGAAGTGCAACCGAGGCGACTCCGACGCGATGATGCGGACCCTGTTTCTGGCCCTGCTCGTTCTTCTGGCGGCTGATCGGCAGACAATTGCCCAAGGGGGGATCGAGAGAGAGCTGCCACCGTCGCCGGCGATGACCGAGGCCGAGCAGAAGTTGGCCGTGGCGCGCTCGCTGTTGCGCCAGAATCCCGAAGCTGCCGCGCAGATGATCGAGCCCCTGTATGAAGCGAATCCCAACGATCTCAACCTGGTCAACCTGCTCCGCTCCTGCTATCAACAACTGAAACGCTATCCGAAGCTGGAACTGCTGGACCGGCGGCTGATCGCCTCGTATCCGAACGTATTCGGCTACCGACTCGATCTCGCCGAGGTGCTGGCCGAGCAGGGACAGCTCGATTCGGCGGTCGTCGCCTATGGCGAGGCGATCAGGACCATCCCGAACAATGACCGCAGCACCATCCAGATGATCATCCAGAGTCAGGTCCGCCATGGCCTTCCGGATGACGCCCTCAGACTTATCGACTCGGTCCGCGTGGCGCGGACTGCGCCTTCGCTGTATGCGCTGGAGCGCGGTTCGGTGCTGGAAGGTCGGAAGAAATATGCCGAGGCCACAAAGGAGTACCTGCCGCTCTTGGTGCAGGACACGACCCGCGAGGCGATTGATGCTCAGCACAGAATTATGCTGCTTCTGGAGTTTCCGGATGCCTCGCCGGAAGTCGAAAAGCTCCTGGCCGAACACACGAAATCGGGCGGTGCCCCGGCGGCCGTGCGGCTGCTGGCCGATTATTACATTCGCGCCGAACGATTCGACCAGGCCTTCGCATATTGTCTGCGGCGAGACACCATGGAGGAGCTCTCCTGCGCCTCCCCCACGTACTTCATGCGCCAGTGCGCGGACCGGAAGCTGTATGGTCAGGTGATCCGCATGGGAGAGCAGTTGCTGGCCAGGAATTCGACTACGGGGCTGGTCGGGGATGGCGTCTTCCTGTATGCCGGAGCTCTCGTTCAGCGGGGGGATTACGACCGGGCCAGGGCCTGCTACGACTCGATTGCCGCCAGGTCTCCCAATCCCGCCGACAAGGCGGATGCCTTGTACGCTATCGGGATGATCTACTTCGATCGGTTGGCGGAGTACGGCCGTGCCCTGTCCTACTTCGACTCGGTAGTGACCAGGTTCCCTCGCGGGCTCAGCTTCCTGAATGCCCAGAGAATGGTCCCATACTGCTATCTGAGGATGGGAGATATTGACGCGGCGGAGAGAAAATTCCTCGGGCTGAGCTCTCAACCGCTCACCTCGGATATCGGCGAGGAGGTCGCGTTCAATCTGGCCGAAATCAGGTTCTTCCGCAGGGAGTTCGATACCGCCAAGGTGATGTTGAAGAAATTGATGGTTGATTACCCGCAGGGGTTCTATGTCAACGATGCCCTGCAGCTGCTGATGGTGTTGGAAGACGCGGCGGGAAGCACCGAATTGCTGGGGGCATATGCTGCGGCGCTGTGGTATCAGGAACGCCGGCTGGCCGATTCCTGCCGCATGTCCCTGGTCGAACTCGCCACGGCTTCGGACAAGACACTGGCCGATGACGCGCTGTTTCGCCTGGCACAGGTAGACCTGGAGCGAGGGGATACGAGTCTCGTGCTGGAAGATATCGACAGTCTGACGACCGCCTACCCGGAGTCATACTACCGGCCCTATGGGATGAAACTCCAGGCAGATATCCTCAGCGAGCGGCCCGCCACGCGGGAGCAGGCGAAGAGCCTTTACAAGCAGGTCCTGGAGCAGTGTCCCAACTGCCCGTTCGGCAACGAGGTCCGCAAGCGGTTGCGGCAGTTGGAGACCGACTCACGGGTCGGCTAGAACTCCGCCAGCTTTTCCTGCGAGTTCTTGATCGCGGCCAGTTGCTTCTCGAGGTTGAAGATTCTGGCCTCGTAATGCTCCACTCGTTTCTCTTTCATCTTGGTCGTCGTTCTGACCAGAAGCCCCAGAGAAACCAGCATGAACATGACGGAGTTGACCGTACGGAAGATCTCGCCCATGTTGAGAATCGAGTCGGCAAAGGCGAAAAGCCCCAGCAGGAACAGCAATGCGCACCAAACAAACATCGTGGCCTCCAAACTCCTTGAATCGCGACCGCTGTCCCGGTGTAAAATTTAAGTTGTGCCAAGTCGCGACGATTGTATATTCTGAGTTCGCTCAACGGATTGCGATATTTCTATGTACTCTATCGGCTTACGAGGATTTGGACTTTAGGAGGACCGCTTGCCAGTTCTGCCCCTGTTAGACGCCAAGAGATTCGACCGAACCAACGTGGTAATGGCGGCCCTTGTGTTCCTGGCGTCGTTTATCGTCTACGCCCTGACCGTACAGCGGTCTATCCCATTCTGGGATTGCGGCGAGTTTATTGCCAGCTCCGCTATCCTGGGAGTGCCACATCCTCCGGGGACGCCGCTGTTCGTCCTGATCGGGCGAATCTTCTCGATTATCCCGTTCGTGACCGATATCGCCTATCGTGTCAACTACATCTCGGTCATTTCCTCGGCCTTCACGGCCCTGCTGAGCTATCTGCTGGTAGTCAAGCTGGTCAGGTACTTCTTCGAAGACTTCGATACCAGTTCGCTTTCGCGCTGGATTGCCTACGTGGCCGGAGCTGCCGGCGCCCTGTTTGTCGCTTTCTCCGAAACCAACTGGAGCAACGCCGTCGAGGCCGAAGTGTACGGCCTGTCGTTGGCCCTCATGGTGCTGATGTTATGGCTGACCCTGGATTATTTCGAGCACCGCGGCACGGCCAAGGCGGTTCGTGCGCTGGTGCTGGTGTTCTACCTGGCGCTGGCCGGAGTCGGCATCCACATGACCACGTTCCTGATCGTACCGATGTGCGCCATTTTCTTTCTCCTGAAACCCAACGCCGCTCCCCGCGACTTCCTCTTTGTCTGCGGCTGGGTGATGATCGAGCTGTTCCTGATCGTCGTGTTCGCCAATGGCCGGGGCGGATCGCAGATGTTCATGCTGTTTTCGGCGATCGCCTCGCTCGTCCTCCTGGCGCTTCTGTACAAGGAAATCAACTGGCTCGTGGCGATCGCCATCGGCGCGCTCGCCACGATTATGGTGGCGTTCGATTACTTCCTCCTGGTGGTGCCGATCGCTCTTTTGCTTCTGACCCTGCTGGGACTCCTGATGTCAAGTCTGGACCTGCTGCGCCGATTGGTGATCTATGTTCCGGCGGCGGCCCTGCTGGGCATCGTGATCTGGCTCAAGTACGACACGGTCGGCTATTTCGTGTATCTGGGAGTAACCGTCGTACTCGGTGGCGGCCTCCTGATGGGGATCACCCAGCCGCTCGGCTGGCGCCTCGACTGGCGCCCTGCAGTTGCCATTCTGATCGTCGCCCTGGTCGGGTTCTCGGTCCACCTGTATCTGCCGATTCGCTCGGCCAACAACCCGCGCATCGACGAAAACCACCCGGCCCGGGACTACCGGACCTTCGTGAATTTCCTCGACCGGAAACAGTATGGTCAGCAGTCGATGACCGACCGCATGTTCCTGCGACGCGGCACCTGGGAGAATCAATTCGGGCGGCACCCCCATATGGGCTACTGGTCCTACTTTGAGGGGCAATATTCGGCTCCCGGCTGGACTTTCGCGCCCTTCTTCATTCTCGGCCTGATCGGCATGTATGTGGCGATTCGCAAGCGGCTGGAGATCGGCCTGCCATTCTTCACGCTCTTCTTACTCTGCTCGGTAGGGCTGATTCTGTACATGAATTTCGCCGACGGCACCAAGTACGACTTCCAGACCGGCGATGCCTACCTGGAGGTGCGCAACCGTGACTATTTCTTCACCCCGGCGTTCGTGTTCTTCGGCGTGGCCATGGGGCTGGGCGTCGCGGCGGTGGGGCAGTGGCTCCGCAAGTGGATTCTGGCCCGCAAGCCGGAATTGGAGTCGCAGGCGGTGTATGCCTGCACCCTGTTCCTCCTCCTGCCGCTGCATGCCCTCGAACAGAACTACCATGTCAACGATCGATCCGATAATTACCTGGCCTACACCTACGCCAAGAACATCCTGGATAGTTGCGAGCCCAACTCCATCCTGTTCACCTCGGGAGATAACGACACCTTCCCGGTCTGGTGCCTCCAGGAGGCCTACAAATACCGTCTGGATGTCCGGGTCGTAAACCTGTCGCTCCTGCAGACCGACTGGTACGTGTATCAACTGAAGCACTTCTACAATGTCCCGATCTCACTCTCCGACGATCAGATCCTGTGGTATCCTGTGGAAGTGCGGGACGGAGTCGAGATTTCGCGACCGCGCAAGACCTTCTCGGATCGCCCCCGCAAGCAGCAGACCTATCTGGTGCCGTACCAGATGGGGAACCGCATCGTCCGGGTGAGCGAGATGATGGTCGACGAGATCGTGATCGAGAATCGCTGGAAGGATCCGATCTTCTTCAGTTCACCGCCGTATGCCGAGTCGCCGCTCAACCTGCGCCAGCACGCCGCCACGGTGGGGATGATTTACCGGCTGGACAAGGATCCGGTGCCGGGATTGATCGATGTTGACCGGTCGTACGACCTGTTCATGAACACCTACAAGTTCAGCGGCATGGAGAACTCCCGGGTGTACCGGGATGAGAACGCTACCGGTGTCTATATCAGTCTCGGGCTGAGCGGGCTGAAGGTGTTCGACGAGAAGATTCGTCAGGGGAAGGACCCGGATGCGCTGGCGATCGCCGACAAGCTGATCCGGGAGTATCCGGAGTATTGGCAGAGCTACATGGTCCTCGGCGACTACTACGACAAGCGGGGAGATACCGCCAAGGCGACCGGGCTGTACCGACAACTGGTGGACACACTGTCAGCGTTCTCCAGTGCGGCGCCGGACAACCTGTTCTATCTGCAGGACCTCGGGTTCATGAAGCATGAACTGGGCCGGCGGCTGAAAGACCAGGCGATGATGACCGAGGGGACGCGGATTCTCTGGGAGGCGTTCCGCGCCGATGCCAACTCCAGCTACGCGTTCCGCAAGCTGGTGTCGGTGCTGTCGCAGGACCAGAACTACACCGATCTGGAGAAGGCGGCCCGGATGTTCGCCGAGTACAAGGTGAACCTGACCGATCCGTTCCTGCAGCGGATCCTGGGGCTCAGCCCTCCGAGCGGCCTGATGGCGCCGCCGGAATGACCGTCTGAACGAACTCGCTGAAACTATCAAGCCCGCCGGGCGCAGATGCACCGGCGGGCTTTTCGTTTGGTCAAAACCGCAACCGGTCAGTCGGAGAATGTGTAGCCGGTCCGGCGACGGTACTTGCCATCGGTGCGATCCATCATCCGCTCGGCGATAAACTCGCGGCGGACGGTGCAGAAATCCTCGTGGTACCGCTGGATGATCTTATTGACCTCCTCCTCGGCGTACACCTTGTTCGGTTCGAACTGGGCGAGGATGTACTCCAGCAGGTATTTCCGCTTGCTGCGCTGGGCCGGGAGCGCATCGATATGGTCATCCTTGAGGAAGTTGCCGACCACTTTCTGGCGGACGGTGGAGGGGCCGTTGGTGTTGGAGTGCTTCTGCAGCCACTCGTGCACCGCCTGCTCCGGGATACGCCAGTCCTTGCCGATCTTGTAGGCGAAAATCTCCCCGGCCTGCACTTTCCGGGTGATCACCTGGACATTCATTTTGAGCTTCTCGGCCAGCTCGTTGGTGGTGAAAAACTCGGTGTTTTTGATGACTCCGTCGGCGTAAGCCGATGTGCTCGATTCCATTCTGGCTGTCCTCATATTGTCATATAATGTTGTAGTCTAACGTAGTTTATGATACGTTGCAGGATAGCCAAAAGTTGAAAAGCGCGTCAACATAAAATTCAGGGTGGCGGGAGGTCTTTTCTGGCCTCCGGAGCCGATTTCGGGCCGCCTTCAAGGAGAGTGATTGACCGGCCAATACATTTGCTCGTTATTGGCCGGACTATGGCCCTGTTCGTGTACATCCTGTGCTGTCTGATCTGGGGTTCGACCTGGATGGCGATAAAGATCGGGCTGACCGACGCCCCGCCACTCATGTCGGCGGCGGTGAGGTTCGTGCTGGCCGTCACGATTATTACCGCAATTGTACGGATCAAGGGACTGAAGTACCCAAGCGGGTTGCGGGAATGGCTGACTATGGCGCATCCGGGCATCTACATGTATTTCGGATCCTACGCGCTGGTCTATTTTGCCGAGCAGTATATCAACTCGGCGCTGACAGCAGTGCTGTTTGCCTCCTATCCGATTTTCGTGGCGGTGCTCTCCTGGCTGCTGCTCAAGAAGGAGCGGCTCGGCTGGCGCGGCTGGATGGGCCTGCTGCTGGCGTTTGCCGGAGTGGTGCTGATATCGTATGACTCGCTGCAGACCTCGCCTGCGCTCTTCTGGGGATCGGCGCTGGCGCTGGGCGGGTCGCTGGTTTCGGCGGTCGGGGTCGTGCTGCACAAGCGGGACTGCGGCCACGAGAGCATCTATGTGGCCGCCAATGTCCAGATGGCGGCCGGGACGCTGTTGCTGCTTCTTGGCGCGCTGATATTCGAGAACCCGTCCGATTTTGCCATCACGCCGGAGTCGATCGGGTCGATCCTGTACCTGGCGATCTTCGGGACCGTGATCGCGTTTTTGGGGTACTACTGGCTTCTCACGCATATGTCCGTGGTGACGCTGTCGCTGATCACGTTTGTGACGCCGCTGATCGCGATTCTGATCGGGACGGTAATTGGCGATGAAGTCCTCTCCACACTGACGCTGTTCGGGGCGGCGGCCATCCTGGCTGGGATTGTACTGGTGGTGCGGAAGTAGGGGCGCCGGACCCGCCGCAAGCGGCGGGGTACCCTCACACCCTCCATCTGGCCCCTCGACTCCGCTCGGGGCGACGGGCATCGCACCCGCCGCAAGCGGCGGGGTACCCAACGACAATAACCCAGTCTCGAAAAGTGAAGTTGTTGTGCGGCAGCGGGCAATTGGGTTCGTTTTGTCGTTTTCTGTTTTGCATTTGTTCGCCTTTCGCTGCGCCAAGTCTTTGTGATACAGTCTTGTGCGACGACGCACACGGTCGGGATTGGAATGACGCCACTCGTGTAACACATTTCCTTTCAGTGCCTTACCTCATATTTCCCGGCGCCCACACCTGTTAGGTGTGTTACCGAATCCGGGCCGCTCGCGCAGGGCACTCGCACAGAGCGCCCCTCATATAGGGGGACAAACTGGTTATTACCTGCGAAATGATGGGGAAAGTGCGAGGGGGGTGCAATGAGCGAATGCTCCGTGTGTCATTCCCGCGTAAGCGGGAATCCAGAGGGGAGGAGCGGCTGGGTCCCCGCTTTCGCGGGGATGAC
>AMWB02100362.1_pt1 | contig 26708 bp, 28 predicted proteins | sample 200311 | NCBI WGS metagenome assembly AMWB02 (sample SAMN02737377, study PRJNA173069) | bioreactor metagenome | biome: anode biofilm in microbial fuel cells | place: USA: California | collected 2010-12-16 | reverse complement strand
ACGGCGTCCGGCTGAATCTACGAGCCGGTGACGAACGGGACCAGGTAATTCAAGCCTTCAACGACATGGTGCCCAAACTGGAAGATCACCTGCGCATGCACGAGTCCCTGCTACTGGCCACAGAGGTCCAGCAAAACCTCCTGCCGAAGACCGAGCCGTCGCTGCCGGGGCTGGACATTGCCGGCGTCAGCCATTACTGCGACGAAACCGGCGGCGATTATTACGATTACCTTGAAATTTCCAAAGACCCGCTGGGAGCGGCCGCAGTGGTGGTCGGCGATGTGTCCGGCCACGGCGCTCACGCCGCACTGTTGATGGCCTCGGCCCGGGCCGCACTTCGGTTGCGGGCTTCGCTCCCCGGAGGGCCAGCGGAGATCATCTCCGACGTAAACCGTCAATTTACGGCCGACGTGGGTGGCAGCGGCGCCTTCATGACGCTGTTCTACCTTGCAATCGACAGCACACGAGCTGTGGTGCGCTGGGTCCGAGCCGGCCATGATCCGGCCATTTGGTACGATGCCGACTCCGGACGCTTCGAAGAATTCTGGGGGCAGGGCGTCCCTCTAGGGATTGACGAGGACGCCGTTTTCGAAGAGCGGGAAAGGAGAAACCTCAAATCGGGTGGTATTATCTTCATCGGGACGGATGGCATCTGGGAAACCGCAGGGCCGGACGGCCGGTTGTTCGGGAAAGACGCCCTGCGCGATCTGATTCGGACGACCTCTGAGCGCAGCGCACGGGACATTACGAAGGCAGTCGTCCAGGCACTGGATGCCTTTCGCAAGGGTCTCAAGCCATCGGACGATATCACCATGGTGGTGATCAAAATTCTATAGCCTGACAAGGAGGGTTTGGGCGCTTAAAATTCTTCGATAACGTCCGCTTTTGTGACGAAAGTCGCGATCTGATCGCGCGCCCCCGTATACACTTCCATTGCAGCGGCAAGCCGGGTCGAAACAGGGTCATCCTCGCCGAGTTCGGACACCGACTGCTCCAGCAGCTTCACCCCCAGTTGAAAATGCCGATCGATCTCATCCATGAGCAACTTGCGACGCCGGTGCTTTTCGCGTTCGCGTTGGATGACCGGAAGCAGCCGCTGGATCGAATATTCCACCAAAGCATCCCTCGGCGCCCTGAATTGCCGGGAAATGTCATCCAAAGACGCAAGGGTCCGTCGGCTGATCACGAATGTCTTTTGAACACGGCTCAACGATTTGAACCCCTCGGCTTCAACCTCCTTGGCGATCACGTTCAGCGTTTGGACATCTTCGATAAGGTGATCGAAAAGGGACTTTTGCTTGATTCCCAGATGCATCGCAACGATGCTCAGAGCCTCGATGGCCCGTGCCGAGAGCTTGAAGGTGGCTCGAACCGATTGCCGACCGCGCAATTCAGCTGCATCGGGTTGTGGCAGATCGACATCTCCCGTCAATGAATAGTCGTATTTTTTCTCCATATCAAATACCATTACCTTTAAATAAGATTTATAAAAAGTAATGAAACTATATTGACATGCATAATTTTTAAATTATTTTTTTGTCAGACTCAAGGCCAATAATAATATAACCAAAAAAGAAAACAACTGCAAAATGAAGGAGGGCTTTAAGATGATGGATCTGATTCGATGGAACCCACTGAAGGAAATGGTATCTCTGCGTGAGCGCATGAACCGGCTATTCGATGACTCGTTGTTCCGTTCCGACCAGCGCAACGGCCAAACGGAAATGGGGGTATGGCTCCCGGCCGTGGATGTATTTGAAAAGGAGGATCAGCTCGTCATCAAAGCGGAGCTTCCGGGCATGGACAAGAAAGACATAAGCCTTGATTTTAAGGATGGCGTCCTCACGCTCAGCGGCGTACGAAAAAGTGAAAACGAAGTCAAAGACGAGAACTTCTACCGCCGGGAAATGTCCTACGGGAAATTCATTCGATCGTTCAGCCTGCCGGCTGAATGCGATACGGAAAAAATCAAGGCTGAATTCCAGAACGGACTTCTTATCATAGAGGTCCCCAAACCGGCGCGACATCAGCCGAAACAGATTAAAGTGAATTAAAGTCGGTTTTCGGACGAAAGGCCCTGGAAAGGGCCTTTCGTCATTTAAGCCCACGGCCGATCTGATGGTATTGATCGGCGCTGATATGCCCTGTTTTATGGAGAATAGACAGAATCCACCGGGCTCTCCATTTCAGCCAACGGCTTGGCCGCACCGGGCTCTCTGATAGCGGCTTCGGTATCACGGCAGTCAAAAGCACGATTTCTTCCAGGCTCAGTTGGCCCACGCTCTTTCCGAAGTAATGGCGTGCGGCGGCTTCTACGCCGAAAATTCCAGGACCTAATTCGATAACATTCAAATACATGTGAAAAATTCGGTTCTTGGACAATTCTTTCTCGATGTGCAGGGCCAGAAAATACTCTTTGAGTTTTCGGACTAGGCTTTTTTCGGTCGACAGGTAAAGGTTCTTGGCGAGTTGCTGGGTAATGGTGCTGGCCCCACGCGCCCATCGACCTTGCTCCAGGTTCTTTTTCACGGCCTCGCTGATTTCCTCGTAATCGATGCCTTCGTGCTCATAGAAACGGGCATCTTCGGCCACGCGCACCGATTCCTTGAGTAGTGCGGGAATGCCGTTGAATCCGACCCATACCTGACGGACCCTCAGTACCTTGCCGGCTCGCTGCGCTTCCATGAGGCGCTGCTCGATCAGCGCAGTCGTCGAAGGGTTTTGGCTTTTCAGATGGCTGATGCTTGGAAGAGAAAGGAAGATGTAAACAACAGCTCCTCCTGCAAAGAGCGTAGCCAGTAAGCTTATGAAAAAGATTGTCTTTTTCAACTCCGACGGCTCATTGTTCCTGTTTGCAGAATGATCGAAGCGGGCGTATTCGGTTCTCGGCCAAGCGAGTGGCCTCACTATGTAGAATAAAAAAACCCAGTGGCCGAGTCAACCGGACGAATTAAAGATCTGGGTTTCAAACAAAGCAGATCGGCGACCGGATGCGCCTCTTTCGGAACAAACCCTCGGATCGTAGTTTTACAAATAAAATTTAAGTCTTATATTTTGGAGCTAAAAAACGGACCGTGCGCTGCCAGAAAGAGCCGTGAACGAAAGCATACTGAAAATCAAACAATGAAAACACTTTTCAAAATGGTTGCTCGTTTGCTGGCCAGCCTATGGAATTTTATAGGTTTTTGTCGCAGGTTGGCTGGCAATATCGCCTTCATCGCCGTTATCGTTTTCCTGTCGGCCCTGATCGTAACCGGCCGGCGCGACAGCGTTCCTGAAAGCGCGGTACTGGTTTTAGCGCCCGGGGGTACTCTTGTCGAACAGCGGTCGGAGGGCATTTTATCAAACGAGCTGCTGGGAGAGGATATTGCAGCCGAGACCGTCCTTCAGGATATCGTCGATGCACTGGACCTGTCCAAGGAGGATGCCCGTATCAAGGCGGTTCTGTTGGATCTAAGCAATCTGACAAGCGCCGGCTTGAGCAAGTTGCAGGATGTGGGCGCAGCCATCAAGCGTTTCCGCCAATCCGGGAAACCGGTGATCGCCGCCGCCGACATCTATACGCAGAGAGCTTACTTCCTGGCCGCCCATTCCGATCGGATCTACCTAAACCCGATGGGAGGCGTGTTGCTGACCGGTTTCGGAGTATACCAGAACTACTATAAGGCGGCTCTCGACAAGCTGATGGTGCAGCTTCACGTATTCAGGGTCGGAACTTACAAGTCCGCCCTGGAGCCGTTGATGCGCAACAACATGTCGGAATTCGACCGGGAGGCCAGCAGCGCTTTGCTGGAGGTGTTGTGGGCTTCTTTCAAGACGGGTGTGGCCGACGGCAGAGGCATCGATCCGGAAATCCTTGACGATTACACCCGCCACTTTCCCGAACGCCTGGCGGATCATGCAGGCGACGCGGCCCAACTCGCTCTGGCGTTCAGGCTGGTGGATGAACTGAAGACTATCGAGGAAGTGCGGCAGGAGTTGATCGAACTGGCTGGCGAGGACACCGCCAAGCGTACGTTCCGCCAAGTTCGCTTTCATGACTACGTCAACGCGGTCCGGCCGGACCGCAAAAACGACGGGCCAGACCCCAAGGTGGGAGTTATCGTAGCTCAGGGCGTGATCCTCGACGGCACGCAACCGGCCGGAAAAATCGGAAGCAGTTCGCTCGCGTCACTGATCCGACAGGCACGCAAGGACGATTCCATTCGATCCGTTGTGCTCCGCATTGACAGCCCGGGAGGCAGCGCGTTCGCTTCGGATACCATTCGACGTGAAATCGAGCAGGTCAAGCTGGCTGGCAAGCCCTTGGTGGTCTCCATGGGGTCGGTGGCCGCATCCGGCGGCTATTGGATTGCGTCGGGAGCAGAAGAAATTTGGGCCGCGCCCACAACCGTGACGGGTTCGATCGGAATCTTCAGCGCTTTCCCAACCTTTGAACGCAGCCTGGAAAAGGTTGGCGTCTTCAACGACGGCATCGGCACGACCCCACTGGCCGATGCCTTTAATCCCAGCCGCCCCATGAATGATGCAATGGCGGAAGCGCTAACTCAACTGATGGATCAGAGCTACAGGACCTTCTTATCAAGAGTGGCAGAAGGCCGTAAAATGAATCCAGATGCCGTCAAGCGCATCGCGGAGGGACGGGTGTGGGCCGGGCAAACCGCTCGAGATCTCGGTTTGGTGGACAGGCTCGGCAGTTTAGACGAAGCCATTGCGTCAGCAGCACAAAAGGCCGGCCTGGAAAAATATACCGTTGAATATCTTCAGCAGCCACTTACCCGCCGGGAGCGTTTGCTGAAACAATTCAATGAGTTTTTCTCCGGACTGATTCGTACCGCCATTGCGAAGGTTGCACCGCACCCGCCTGCAATCCTGAAATTGGTGTCGGAATCATTCTGGGACGATATCATGAAGTTCAACGATCCCAGGGGGATCTACGCCTATTGCATGAATTGCCAAGCATTTTAAAGACCTTAGCCTGATTTAACATGATGCGTGTATTCTGATCCGTTAACAGGCGAGAACTCATTCGAGATAGGGCGCTGACGGAGGAAGCGGTAATGAAGGATAAAAAGACCATCAAGAGAGATCTGTTGGACAAGTTCAGGACGCTTAACGCGGAGAACGACGATATTCTTCCGCCTCATTGGTTGGAGCTGGTTTATTTGAAAAGACTCAACTCTGAGGAGAAAAAGCTGTTTAAGAAGGCCATCCAGGAACTCGTATCGATGGAAATCGTTCAGAATGTTGAAGGCCCCAGTCTTAACCTCAGGCTCACCCAAAAGGGTGAAAATCTTATCTATTCCAGTGAGAACCAGAAGTCGGGCCGGGAGGGTGGAGGCGGCAAGTCGATGTTTGAATTCACCGGCACGGAGGCGTGATCGACATCATTCACTTGAATCGGTATGGACCTTTAAAAATCAAAAGGCGGTTGCAGGGGTTATCCCGCTCCGCCTTTCGATTCTTTTCTATCGATATTATTTGAATAAATCGTTCAACAGGGATTCACGGATCATTTTATCTGCAATTTTATCCGGTTCAATCTTGTACGTACCATCTTGAATGCTGCGCTTAATCTCGGAAACTTTCTCGGATCTTGTATCAGGAATTGTCTCGAGTTGGGCGCGGGCCTCCTGAATCCGTTTGGCCGTATCTGAAATTATCACCCGATCCGCAGTGATCGCCTGCTGCTGCGAATCCTTTTCGGCGACATCTTCGGTTTTGGGTTTCATCTGAACCTGGCTTACATAGGCTCCAACCATATCTGCTTTATTTTTTGGAGAAATTTCCATTTTCTGCTCCTTACCTGCCCACCATAACCGAGTCGGCCGATGGTATGCTTACAAGCTAACAGAGTCCGTTTCCAGTGTCAAACCTTCGCCCCGTTTGATGCTATTATCGGCCCCCTTCCAAACAACTTTAGCTTTTTTTCATAATTTTTTGCATTTTTCAAAAAACGAGCTGAAGCCGCATCGAAAAACCCTGCCCGCTTGATATGGAGCCGGTTTTTCGATAAACGGCTTAATCAGGCCGAACGGCTGTCTGGCTCGAACGAACACAATGATACCCGTTGTCCAATAGGGTTTCAAATTCGATACACATCCATGAAGTAACCATGGAAGACTCCAACGACGCGACCTTCCGCAGTGCCATGGCTAGCGCTTTGAGAATCCTTGCGCGCCGCGATCACTCGGTCGTTGAACTGACCCAGAAATTAGATCGACGCGGGTATGCGCAGGATACGGTTCAGCAGGTTGTTGCCGAATGCAGCCGGATGGGCTACCTGAACGACCAGCGCGTAGCCGGCCAGCTGATCGACCGGATGAAACGTCGGAGTATGGGTTTGCGCCGCATCCGCCACGAACTGCAGAAACGGGGCATGGAGGGAGATCGGGTCGAAGCGCAGTTGCTTGCCGGTGTGAGCCCGTCTGAAGAGCGGCTGCTTGTCAGACAAGCTGCTGAAAAAAAATGGAAACTATTATCCGGAAAACCGGATTCCCGTAATAAGATGCTCCGGCTTCAGCGGTTCCTGCGCTACCGGGGTTTCTCGGATTCAATCATTGTCGAAACCCTGAAGGAGATGCACTTATGAAAGTGATCGTCATCGGCGGCGGATGGTCGGGATGCGCGGCGGCGCTTGCCGCCCGCAACCAGGGCGCGGAGGTCGTTTTGATCGAGCGCACCGACATGCTGCTGGGAACAGGTTTGGTCGGCGGCATCATGCGCAACAACGGCCGGTTCACGGCGACCGAGGAGATGATCGCCATGGGCGGCGGCGGGCTGTTTGCGGCGATCGATGAAAATCTCCTGCACCGGGGGGTCGACTTTCCCGGCCACGCCCACGCCTCCCTTTACAACGTGGCCACCATGGAGCCCGTGGTGCGCCGTCTTCTTGCGGCCAGCGGCATCGACATCCGGTTCCAGACGCGGATCACCGGCGTCGAACAAGACGGCGGCCGGATCACCTCTGTCACCGGCAAAAATGAGGACGAGAGCGTCCGTATCGCGGGCGATGTCTTCGTGGAAACGACCGGCACGGCCGGCCCGCCGGCAAGCTGCGTCCGGAACGGGAACGGATGCGCCATGTGTGTGCTCCGATGCCACAGCTTCGGCGGGCGGGTGAGCGTTGCCGCAAAGGCGGGCATTGCGGAGATGGACGGCCGGAAGGGGGATCAGACCGGCGCCATGAGCGGTTCTTGCAAGCTGCACAAGGAGTCCCTGTCTCCCGAACTCCTCCGGAAGCTCGACGCGGACGGCGTCGTGGTCGTTCCCATCCCCCCCGAACGCAGGCTCGCGGGGAAACTGGCGATGAAGGCTTGTCAGCAGTATGCTCTGGCGGCTTTTGAAGAGAACATTGTATTGCTCGACACCGGACATGCCAAGCTGATGAGCCCTTTTTTCCCCCTGGCGGCATTGCGGGAGATCCCCGGATTCGAAAACGCCCGCTATGAAGACCCCTATGCCGGCGGTCTCGGCAACTCCATCCGCTACCTGGGGATGTCCCCAAGGGACGACGCCCTCCAGGTGGAAGGCCTCGACAACCTCTTCTGTGCCGGCGAAAAGGCGGGCCTTCTCGTCGGGCATACCGAGGCGATCTGCACCGGCACCCTGGCGGGATTCAATGCGGTGCGGCACGGCCGCCGGGAGAAGCTCCTGGTCTTGCCGGAAAGCCTTGCCGTCGGATACGCCGTTCGGGAGGTGCGCGTTCAGATGCGGGAGCACGGAGAGCTGGCGAAGAAATTCACGTTTTCCGGCTCGGTCCTGTTTGAAGGAATGAAAACGCGGGGGCTTTACACCACCCGTCCGGAACGGGTCGCTGAAGCCGTTGACCGGGCCGGGCTGACCGGTGTGTTTTCGCCTGCGGCCGGGTGAGGCCGCGCAAAGATTTCGGGTATTCCACGAACACCAAAGGAGAGGAAGATGAAAGGTTTGAAAAATGTACTGTTGCTGTGGATATTGGGTCTGGTCGCCTGTCTCCTGCCGGTGTCCGCGGGCGCCGAGGGCATCGTCATCGCCCTGGGCTCCGAACCGACCACCCTCGATCCGCAGATCCGCGAAGACGGCGGCGAGCGGGCCGTGAACGACAACATTTACGAGACCCTCATGCAGCGAAATCCCGCGGGTGTTCTGGCGCCGGGGTTGGCCGCCACAGCGCCCGTCCTGATCGATCCCGCCACCTGGGAGGTCAAACTCAAACCCGGCATCGCCTTTCACAACGGCGAGCCGTTCAATGCCGACGCCGTGGTCTACAGCATCCGGCGCATCATCGACCCGGCGTTCAATTCGGAGCAGATCTCTTTTTTCAACACCATCAAGGGCGCCGTGAAGGTCGATGAGCTGACCGTCAGGATCATGACCGACGGACCGGATCCCATTCTGCCGTCCCGGCTCTACTGGCTGAAGATGGTTCCCGTCAAATATTCGAAAGACCCGAAATTCGCCGAAGCGCCCGTGGGCACGGGTCCCTACCGGTTTGTCGAATGGAACAGGGGTCGGCATATCGTTCTCGAACGAAACGCCGCCTACTGGGGCAAAACCCCTTCCATCGACAAGGTCACCTATCGGTTCGTTGCCGAGCCCGGCACCCGCCTGGCAGGTCTTGCGGCCGGTGAATTCGACGTGATCACGAATCTTCTGCCGGAATTCACGGAACAGGTCCCGCGGACGATCCACATCCTGGGGCTCGAGCATCCCATCATCATCCTGAACGCCGACGGCGGCGTCACCAAGGACCTCCGGGTGCGCCAGGCCCTCAACTACGCGGTCGACAAACAGGCCCTGGCCGAGGGGCTTTTCGAGGGCTATGCCCAGATCGCCCAGGGGCAGCTGCTGAGCCCGTCGTTTTTCGGGTTCAATAAAGACGTCGGACCCTATCCCTACGATCCGGCCAAGGCCCACGCCCTGCTCAAGGAGGCCGGCGCGGTCGGCGCCGAGATCGAGCTGATCGGCACGGCCGGCCGCTGGCTCAAGGACCGTGAACTCATCGAGGCGGTCGCCGCCTACTGGGATGCCGCCGGCCTCAAGACCAAGGTCCGCATCTTCGAGTTCAACGAATATCTGAACCGTCTCTTCGACCGCAAGTCCCGGGGTGACGCCATCTTTGTCGTCAGCTCCAATGAACTGCTCGACGCCGACAAGAGTTTTTCGGCCTATTACAAGTCCGGCGGCATCGGTTCGTCCAACGCGGATGCCGAGCTGGCATCGCTCATCGACCGGGCGCGGAAGGAGACCGACGTTCCCAAACGCGAGACGCTGTACCACGCGGCGGTCAAGCGGGCATACGACCAGGCCTATTTCGTCTGGCTGCTCAACATCGAAGACATCTACGGCGTGAGCGCGCGCCTCGACTGGCCGGGGCGGGTGGATGCCAAGCTCCTGGTCGCCGAAATGAAACTCGTAAAATAAAGCAGGCAGCATGGGCCGATACATCCTGAAACGCATCTGGCACGGCGCGGTCGTGATCCTGGGCGTGACCGTCATCGTCTTTGTCGTGACGCGGATGGTGGGGGATCCGGTGAAGGTCATGCTGCCGCTCGAGGCGACCGCCGAACAGCGGGCGGCCTTCGAGCGGAAGCTGGGCCTCGACCGGCCGATACCCGTTCAGTTCGCCGAATTTCTGGGGGGCCTCGCCCGCCTCGATTTCGGCGATTCCCTCTGGCAGCACCGGCCCGCCATGGCGATCGTGTTCGAGAAGCTGCCGCTTACCCTTGCCTTGGCGTTTCTTGGCATCGGCCTGGCTTTTCTCGTGTCGATCCCCCTGGGGATCGTTGCCGCGCTCCGGCCGGGCGGCCTGTCCGACCGGCTCACGGTGTTTTTGAGTCTCATCGGCCTTTCGGTCCCCCAGTTCTGGCTCGGACTGCTGCTCATCGTCGTTTTCGCCGTGGAACTGAAATGGCTGCCCACGTCCGGGATCGGCACCCCGGCGCACGTGATCATGCCGGCCGTCACCCTGGCGCTGCCGGCCCTGGCCCGGATGGTGATGATCGTGAGGTCCGCCATGATCGACGAGCTCAACCAGCAGTATGTGAAGACCGCGACCGCCAAGGGGCTTCCGTTTGTGCGCATCGTCGGGCTTCACGCCCTCAGGAACGCCGGGCTGCCGGTGGTGACCCTCTGCGGCTGGGAGCTGATCCGGGCCATCGCCGGGTATTCGGTGGTGGTGGAAACCGTTTTCGCCTGGCCGGGGCTCGGGCTGACGGCGATTCAGGCCATCGAGCGCGAGGACCTGATCCTGCTGCAGGCGATCGTGTTCACCGTCGCGGTCACGGTGGTGCTGATCAATATCGCCATGGACGTGATCTACACGGCCATCGATCCCAGACTGAAGCTGGCGTAGGATATGATGGAAAGAAGCAACGGCGCAGGCCGCATCCCGGGCGAACACGGCCGGAAACTGAGGGCGCTTGGCCTGGAACTCTGGCGGGACAAGGCCGGCGCGATCGGCGTGATCATCATCGCTGTCCTCGTCATGACGGCGGTTTTCGCCCCGGTCCTCGCCCCCCATGATCCCGCCGCACAGGATCTCCGGGCACGCCTCAAACCGCCGGCGTGGACCGACAAAGGCAGTGCCGGGCATATCCTGGGGACCGATCATCTGGGGCGCGATATCCTCTCCCGGGTGATCTGGGGCTCCCGGGTTTCGCTCATGGTCGGCTTTCTCGTGGTGCTGACGGCCGGAACCTTCGGAATCGTCATGGGGCTTGTCGCCGGATATTTCGGTGGGCGGACCGACAGCTTCGTGATGCGGTGGATCGACACCCAGGTCGCCTTTCCCGGGCTGCTGCTGGCCCTGATCATCCTGGCCGTGATCGGCCCGAGCATGACAACGGTTATCGTCGTTTTGGCGCTGAACGGTTGGATGGTCTACGGCCGCATGACCCGGAGCGCCGTCCTGTCGGTACGGCAGACGCCGTATGTCGAGGCGGCCGAGGTTCTGGGATGCAGCGCCTCGCGGGTGATCTCCCGGCACATCTTCCCCAATCTGACCTCGCCGCTGATCACCCTGGCGATCCTCGAGTTCGCGCGGATCGTGCTGGCCGAGGCGGCGCTCTCCTTCCTGGGCCTGGGAATTCAGCCGCCGGCCACCTCGTGGGGGCTGGACGTGGCCGCGGGAAAAGACTATATTTTCCGGGCGTGGTGGCTGGTGACCATGCCGGGGATCGCCATCTCGGTGACGGTGCTGGCCGTCAACCTGGTGGCGAGCTGGATGCGCCTGATCTCCGATCCGCAGGAACGGGAGAAGCAGTTCGCCCGGCAAGAGGCCGCCCTGAAGCGGCGCCGTCTGAAACGGTTGAAGCGTGCGGGCGCAGGCCGGAAGGGAGCCTCCATATGACCGGCCCGTCACATCGTCCGCTGCTGGAGATCGAAGGGCTTGTGGTCCATTTTACGACAAGAAGCGGCATCGTTCAGGGCGCCCGGGGCGTGAGCCTCGATATCGGGCCCGGAGAAACGCTTGGCCTGGTGGGGGAATCGGGATCGGGAAAAAGCGTGACGGTCCAGGCGGCCCTGGGCCTGATCCAGGCGCCGGGCGAGATCGTCGCGGGCGATATCCGGTGGAAAGGGCGCTCGTTTTTAGGCGAGGGCGGGGCGGCGTACCTGAAGCGGGTGCGGGGCAGGGAGATCGCCATGATCTTTCAGGATCCCATGACCTCGTTGAACCCGGTGTTCACCGTCGGCGCGCAGATCTGCGAGGTATTGCGCCATCACCTCGGGATGTCCGCGGCCCGGGCGCGGGAGCGGGCCGCAGAGCTGCTCTCGCTGGTCAACATCAGCGCTCCGGAGAAGCGGCTGAAGCAGTATCCCGGCGAATTCTCGGGCGGCATGCGTCAGCGGGTCATGATCGCGATGGCCCTGGCCTGCGAACCCGAGCTTCTCATCGCCGACGAGCCGACCACGGCGTTGGACGTCACCATCCAGGCCCAGATTCTCGAGCTGATGGCCGACCTGCAGGCGCGGCTCAACCTGTCGGTGATCATGATTACCCACGACCTCGGGGTCATCGCCCAGCTCTGCGACCGGGTGGCGGTCATGTACGCCGGCGAGATCGTCGAGATCGGCCCGGCCGACACCATCTTCTACCATCCCGTCCACCCATACACCCGTGGGCTTCTGCGGGCGACGCCGAGCCTGGAGGACTATGCCGAGCGGATGATCACGATCGAGGGCGTGCCTCCGAACCTGATCTCGCCGCCCGAAGGATGCGCCTTTTCCCCCCGGTGCGGCAGCGCCGGGGAGTGCTGTGCGCGGCGGCCCGAGCCCCACGCGTTGGACGATGGCCATCATGTCGCCTGCTGGTGCCCGGCATTGGTTTTATCAGGGGAGCCGTCAGAGAAAACAAAAAATGGCTCAGCGCCTCTGGAGCGCGTCGATGAATAGCGCCGGCGGCGGGATGATGGAGACCCCCGGCGGACGGCAGGAAGACGACGCGCCCGATTCCCTCGTCCGGGTCGAAGGGCTTACCGTGACGTTCGACGGCGGTCGGAGTGGATTCTGGGGGCAGCACCGGCAGGTGGTGCATGCCGTCAACCAGGTGTCGTTCGCGATCTTTCCGGGGGAAACCCTCGGGCTGGTCGGCGAATCCGGGTCCGGCAAAAGCACCACCGGCCAGGCCATCCTGCGCCGGATTCCCGCGGCCGGCGGCCGGATCTTCTTTCGTGGACAGGAGATCACCCATGCCCGGAAACAGGCGCTCCGACCCCTGCGGCGTCATATGCAGCTCGTGTTTCAGGACCCTTACGCCAGTCTCAATCCGAGGATGCGCATCGCCGATATCGTCGCCGAACCCCTCATCGTTCACGGCATCTGCAGAAATACCCGGGATGCGGCGAACCAGGTGGCCGCGCTGCTCACGCTGGTCGGACTGCCGCCCGACGCCGGCGCCCGCTATCCACACGCTTTCAGCGGCGGACAGCGCCAGCGGGTCGGCATCGCCCGGGCCCTGGCCTTGAATCCGGAATTCATCGTGGCCGACGAACCCGTCTCGGCCCTGGATGTTTCCATTCGGGCCCAGATCGTCAATCTGATGCACGATCTCCAGCGGCGGCTGGGGCTGACCTATCTGTTCATCGCACACGACCTGGCCGTGGTCCGGCACATTTCCCACCGGATCGCCATCATGTACGCGGGCCGCATCGTCGAGATCGCCGATCGCAGGCCCATCTACGAAAGTCCCATCCATCCCTACACCGAATCGCTGCTGTCGGCCGTTCCGGTTCCCGATCCCCGGGTGCAGCGAAGCCGCCGCCGGATCGTCTATGTGGGTGAGCCGCCCAATCCCCTCGATCCGCCGATCGGCTGCGGATTTCGCTTTCGGTGTCCCTTTCGGACGGAAACGTGCGATGCGGAGGTGCCGCCTTTGACCGAGCGGGGGCAGAATCACTGGGCGGCCTGCTGGAACCGGTAGGATGATCTTCCGCTCACCGGCAAAAGCCTCGAAACGATCGGACACTTTACCGCAAGGACACCTGGCATCCCGGTGCCGTCGAACGCCATGCCTCCCGCTGAGACCATTCATCGAGAGGCTTGAAAATCACGGCATGGATTGTAGGTTGCATGCCCCACGAAAAATTTGGTACACTTCCGCTATCTTTTTTCGGTTGACACGATGAAAAAGTTCGACAATGGCATGGTAATCCCATGAATCTAAGCCGCCGCCAAATAGATCTTCTATCGAAAGCCTTCAAGGAAGATCCCCGCATCGGCGCCGCCTATCTGATGGGATCCGTCCTCAGAGAGCATTTTCGCAAGGAAAGTGACCTGGAAATGCATCTCCGCGCCATGACCGGTTTCAGGAATATAGCGCTTCATGAATACCGTGAGATTGATAAAGAGATTCTACGCGTTATTGCAATGGAAGGCTGGAAAGATCTCGTACAATTCTGCACAGCGCTGGGCCTCAGAATTGAACCGTGACGAAGAAGAGGGGAAAGGCCATCCCATGGGTAAAGGAATCGATTTCTCAATGAAAAATTACGGCTTCACATGGTGTTGGACGATTTTTCTCCTCTTTCTGATCTTCTTGCTGTCTTCCCCACCGCGGGTGCATTGCGCCGATGAACCGTTCAGGGTCATCTCCAGGGGCATCTACGCGGTCGGCGGTTACGAAATCGATGTGACCGGGCACCAGAGAGGCAAGATTCTCCAGCTTAGGGGCCGGGTCAGCTACGGGCCTTACTGCAATTTGCTCCGGGTGTCGATGAAGCTGGAGAACAGAGACGGAAAAACCATCAAGATCACCGCGAACGTGACCGATGTGGGGGGCGGCCGCTCCGGGCTGATTCGAGAGGATCAACGAATCCGCCGGCTCAAGGAGAGGGTTACGGACACCTGGCATGCGGTCGATATGAAGGTCGACTGCAAGGCGAAGTGACGTCGGGCTTTTTCCGGAGGATCTCCGGTGGTCGGCAGAACGTCGATCATGCCCTATCCGATCCGATATTCGGTAACGTTCTGGAAGCGCTCGACCAGGATGTATCGTTCGACCTGGATTTCCACGAACGCGCAGCCGGGCGAATGGGCAAACGATTCCAGATAGGGGTGCTTGTCCAGATAGCGATGCCGAACGGCTTCCAGTTGCCTCTCGGAGACCGGCTGCGCGCTGCCGATGGCCGTGACCGCCGCGGCCTGATGAAAATCCTCCGGAAGGTTGGCGCTGTTGTTCACGAGCAGGGCCACCCGGGGATTGGCCGTCAGATTGGCGAACTTGTGCGTCGCCCGCAGGGTGGCGAAAAAGAGGCTGCGGTCGTCGATCGATGCCGCGTAGGCCACCAGGCTGGCATAGGCTCCTTCTTCACCCACGGTGGAAAGTACACCGAGCTGCTGCTGCCGCAACAGTCTGTGGACGGCGTTCCGGCTAGGCTCGTCGCGATTCATGGCGCCTGACCTCCTGCTAAAATGATGCGTGATTCCTGAAAGTGCATGGCTGGATCGTAATGGATCGATCGTATCATTAGAGAGGGTCTTTGATCAATAGAAGTTGATTGTCGGTCGCGTCATGGTAAATGATGAGCAATGATGCGGTTATCGTATGCAATGGACCGGAGTGGCGGCATCGGCCGAAGGGCATGGCGCTGCAACAGGAGAACATGGAATGGCTTTCATGGCGCCTGCGAGGATGCCCGTGGGACACATCCATAAGAGTGACGTCGTCGTCATCGGCGCCGGGGAGTTCAGGCGCCTGCGACGGGCTGATGTTCATGCAGTCCAAACAGCCGGGAATCCATCTGCGTCTCGCCCTGGCCGGACTGAAGCTGTTCGAGGAGCTGAAGACGGCGCTGCCCGTGCCTATTGAATATACCGCGTGCGGCGGGATGATTGTCATCGAGACCGAAGCCGAGCTGGAGGCGATGACATGTTTTGCAGTCAGGCAGCGGGAGATCGGCCTGGCGGTTTCCCTGATAACCGGAGACGCGGCCCGGCGACTGGATCCGTGTCTGGGCGCCCGCATTCTCGGGGCGACCCATTCACCCCTAGACGGCCGGATCAATCCCGTCGCCTTGACCCTGGGGTTTGCCGGAGGTGCGACGAAACCCCAGGGGGGCGATACGCGGCGCACGCCTTTGTCAATGCCGCAGGTGTTCATGCGCCGGCGGTCGGAAGGATGGCCGGCCTCGATATTCCGATCAGGCCACGGCGCGGGCAGATCATCGTTACCCGGTCCTGCCCGCCGATGATCAGGCGGGGCATCCTGTCGGCGGGATATATCGCCGCCAAGTACCATCGCCAGACCGCGCAGACAGACGGCCACGGCGTCTCGATCGAGCAGACCCGAAACGGCAATTTCCTGCTGGGCTCCACCCGGGAGTTCGCGGGATTCGACAAGCGCTCCACCCGGAAGGATTGCGGCACATTGCTGCCGGATCATGCCCGCCCTGGCATCCGTACACACCATCCGCGCCTTTGCCGGCCTGCGCCCGTATACCCCCGACGGTCTTCCGATTCTGGGGCCGGTAACGGGCATCGATAATTTATTCATGGCGGCCGTAGGCCACGAAGGCGACGGCATCGCTCTGTCGGCCATTACCGGCAAGCTGATCGCCCAGCTGATCACCGAGGACAAAAACGACATCCCGATAGATGCGTTTCGCCTGGACCGGTTTTGGCAGCAGGGTCAGGTACAATATGCCCGCGTTGAGAACCGCATCGTTTGAAAGAGGCCATCCCGTGGTTAAAATCTTGCTTCAATGTCCCCTAACGGCACCTGGCGGTTTCACTTGAATCTTGGATTTGTGGTTGGTGTAAAAAGTATCACCGGCACCTTCCAACCGGGCCTTTTTCCAGGCACTGATCATGGTAGGGTGAACGTTGAATCGCTGGGCCGGGTCGCGATCCTCTGCTGCCAATTCGAGGTGACAACTATTCTGACACAGGGGGCAGGGCTACCTTGCCTTGAACGCGGCACTGGGTTGTGTTTTCTGCGTTTGTTGCTCATGTCAGTTCCTTTCAATTCTGGCTGACTCATAGCTTAACACATTGTCCAGTTTTTGGGGACACCGCCTTATTGTGTTGACAAGACTTAACCTTGAGGTTAACTTTATGCCTATAGAGACAAGAACGATAGCGAGGGGCAACAAATTCACTATTGATGAAATAGTGAAAAATGGAAAATCTTATGTTGAATCGTTTATCAAAAGGCTGGAAAGAAAGCAGGTGGCCGGTATTGTGCAATTAATAGAATATGTTGCGGATAATGGTCCACCTCTTAACAAAGAAAAATTTCGGAGCGAAGGAGACGGTATCTTCGCATTAAAGCACAAGCAAATCAGAATTTATTGTTTTTATGCAAAAAACAAACTTATTTTGTTGACAAATGGTGCAATTAAGAAGCAGCGCAAAGCCAACCCTGGAGATCTCGATAGAGCTAAAGCAATGCGTGATGAATATATGAAAGAAAGGGGATAATATGGCTACCACTTACGGTTGGTTTAAAGAATCGCACGATAAGGTAAAAGATACTTTTGAATATAAACTCGCAAAACTTGAGATGTCTTTCACCGAAAGAATCCTTGAAATTATGGAAGAAAAAGGGGTTTCCAGGGCCGAATTGGCAAGGCGGTTGAGGGTAAGCGGTGCGGCTGTATCCAAACTTTTCAATAAACCAGCGAATATCACCCTAAAACGAGCCTTGAGCCTCGCCGAGGCGCTCTCTTGTGAAGTAAATGTAGCGGTTGTAGATGTGGAGCAATTTAGGCATAAAACCGATATCACCTACAACCTCAAAAATGATACAGGTCTCAGATTCGAATTAAGGAAATTTGATTTACCTGATGATTATCATTTGATACCTCAACAGGAGGAGCAACTTTATGCCGTCGATGCAGCTTAAGAATATTGTTCTTGATTCAATTTTTTTTGAGCGCAACGGTGATTTTGTGGCGGCAAAGGATGAAGGTACGAAGTTTGAATATGATATTGGCGTTAAAGCTGACTTTGATGAAGAGAGCAGAATTTCATCTGTTGCCGTAAGTACAAAAACACCATCGAAAAATGATTCCCCCAATTATCCATTTTACTTTAACGTTGTCGTCTTAGGAATTTTTCAGTTCAGTGAAGATGTGCCAGAAAAAACAATGAAACAATATCAAGAAGTTAACTGCCCAGCAATGATTTTTCCATATTTAAGAGAAGCAGTAGCCGATGTTACACGCAGAGCTGGATTCCCTCCGTTACATTTGCCCCCAGTAAATTTTATTGAATTAGTGAAAAAAAGAGACATATCCGGAAAAAAATAGCTTATCTATAAAAAGAATAAGAAAGGCCATGCTTGACAGCATGGTCTTTCTTATTCTGGGTGGCTTTTTGATACATATTTAATGGTCATGGAGTCTTGAGTTACTACCAATGTGTAGCCGGAGAGATTTTTGGGACATCTCGCTAAACTCCTTATCCCCCCATGAAAACTATTACCTCCCCAAAAAGTTGTACAGGAGTTGTACCAAACCCACAAAAACAGCAAAGGCCTACAGACGTTAACCTGTAAGCCCTTGTAATTAATGGTGCCGAGGGACAGAATCGAACTGCCGACACGGGGATTTTCAGTCCCCTGCTCTACCGACTGAGCTACCTCGGCGCATCAAAAACGACGCCATGATTATTAGAAATACGCTCTGATGTCAAGGGTTTTTTCCGAGGTCGCCCAAAAAATATTGGAGCAGGGCGCAGGCGGCGACGGCGGCGGTTTCGGCCCTCAGGATGCGGGGGCCTAAAGCGGCGGTGACGAATCCCGCTGCACGGGCGGCGTCGATTTCGGCCTCGCTGAGGCCGCCTTCGGGGCCCAGGACGGCAAAAACCGTCGAGAAGGGTCCCGCACCCGAGAGTGAAAACAAGTTCGGATCTTCGGCTGTGGACTTTTCCCAGAAGACGATCCTGAGGTCGGCGGCGGTCGACGCGGCGATCATCTCATGATACGAGAGCGTCTCTCCGATCTCGGGGATGCGGCTGCGGCGGCATTGCTTGAGCGACTCCGCGGCGATCTTTTCCCAGCGTTCCTTTCGAGCCCTGAGCCGCCGGGCATCGGGCCGGGCCACCGATCTTTCGGCAAAGAACGGGATCCACCGGCAGATGCCCAGTTCGGTGAGCTGCCGGATCAGGGTGTCCATCTTCTTTTCCTTGAGAAATCCCTGGGCGATGGTGATCTCCGCGGGGGATTCCGTGCCCGGAACGACGCTCCCGGCGACGGTCGCCTGAACGCCGCCATCGGCCGAGATCACGGAGATCCGGGCGTCGTACTCCACGCCGGAGCCGTCAAAGAGGCGCACCGGGTCGCCCGGCCGCAGCCGGAGGACGTTGCGCACATGGTTGGCGTCCGTGGAAGAGAGGAGGACCTTGCCGCCCGGTCCTGCGGCATCGATTTTTCCTGCGCCGACATGAAACCGCCGCATGGATCATCCCGCTTTCCGGTCCGTCGGCCGGTCGGCCAGTCCGGCGGCGGGCCGGACGATGACGGCCGCGGCCGCGGTATTGTCTAAATACTCACGGGCCAGGCTGCGCAGCTCCGGCCGGGTGATGGCGGTATAATCCCGGATGATGCTCCGACTCCACTCGATCTGCTCGGGATGCTCACGCGAGCCTGCGAGAACCGTATTGAGCCAGTATCCGTTGTCCTGCTGCAGATCCTTGATACCGGTCAGGATCGGGTCGACGGCGCGTTTGAATTCGTCGTCCGTGATGCCGTTTTGGACGATGTCGTCGGCAATGCCCTTGACCGCCGCCACCACTGTTTTGGCGTCGGTGGGGTTCACGCTGATGACCGCCGACATGACGCCGTAGCCGGGATAGGTGCGGCTGGGATCATTGTAAGCGTCCGGAGAATAGGTGGCGCCCAGCTTTTCCCGGATGACCTCCCGGAGACGGTCCGAGAATATGGATGTGAGCACCGTAAGCCGTCTGGTCCTGCCAATGTTCCAGATGTCGTCGGTCGGGTAGGAGACATTGACCATGCCTTTGTCGATCCGGGTCTGCACCGGCACGACAAGGGTCTTGCCTTTGGGAAAGACGATGTGATCGGACCGGCCGTGGACGTCCGCGGCCGCACGCGGCGGAAGGCTGCCGAAGTAGACGGATGCCAGGTTGACGGCGGTCTCCACGTCGAAATCCCCGACAATGGAAAGCTCCAGGGGGTCACGTGCGAAGGCCGGCCGGATCCATGTTTCGACGTCCTGCAAGGTGAGCCTGGAGACGGATGTGAACGGCGCAATGCCGAACCGTGAGTCTCCGCCGGCCAGGAAGCGAACACCCTCTAAAGGCATGGCGCCCTCGATCCTCTGGGAGAGCTCTTCATATGTCTGGTGAAACCGATCCATGGAGAGCGCAAATGCGGCCTCGCGGAACCCCGGATCGACCAGGCGGGCATGGAGGAGCTGAAACATAAGCGGCAGTTCGTCGGTGGTGCTCTTGGCATCGAGGGCGAAGGCGTTGCTCGCGACATCGAGTCTGACCGCGGTGTTTTTGCCGGCCAGCGCCCGCTCCAGATCGTCCCGGTCCATGGCGCCCAGGCCGCTTTCATTGACGACGGCCTCGCTCAGGCGGGCAAGCCCGGGTTTGTCCGCCGGTTCCACCGAGCGGCCCTTGCCGAAATTGAGGCTGGCCGTCACCTCATCCGCCTTGAAGGTCGTCGGCTTCAGGTTGAGGCGCACCCCGTTTTCGAAATCGATCTGGACGATCCCCAGATCGGAGATGTTCTTGCGCCGGGCGATGCGGGCGGTATTTTCGGGTGTTTTGAGATAGGGAAACGCCACCGCTTGCCCGGTTTCAGGGGCGGAGACCGCCGTTTTCCGGCTGCTTGCATACGCGCTTGCGATCAGGCTTTCGGCGGCAGGCTGCTCTTCCCCTATCCGCGCGTTTCCACTCACCATCACGAGGCGGTGATCCTGGTCCCAGGCCTCCCTAAAGACACGGTGCGTCTCGTCCGCGCCGAGGCCCGCGATGACGGGGGCGTACAGTTCCTTTCGCTGCCCGGGCGACTGGAAAACCCGGTTCATTTCCAGGTCGCCCAGGATCCGGCGGGCAATCATGTTGCTCTTGCGTGTCGGCGCGTTCTTGACGGCTTTGTCCAGGGCGGCCAGGTAATCTTTTTTGACCCGGGACAATTCCTGGTCCGTAAACGGGTATTCAAGGGCCTGCCTCAGGGTGCGGTCCAGGACGGAAAGGGTTTTTTCCCAGTTTTCCGGCACGCTCTGCGCCGAGACGTAGGAATACCCGACATGCCGCGGGTAGATCTCGGAGGCCGCCGCGGCGCTGGTGAACGGATTGTCGGGCCGGCGGACCATCCGGTCGAGCCGGTTCTGGACGACCTGGTTGGCCATGTCGAGGATCAGCTCACGCCGCTCCCGGGCAAAGGAATCGGCATCGAGGGGGACGTTATGCATCACCTGGAGGGTGACGTCGGTATTGCCGGATTCCGGATCATAATGATAGAAGGTTTCGATGCCCTTGTGATTGACGGCGCCCATGTCCGGGTCGGGCCGTGCCGGTGCTCTTGCCGCCATGTCGGCGAACTGCTTTTTGATCAGGGGTTTCGCCGCGACGGGATCGAAATCGCCTGCCATGACGAGAGTCATGCGCTCGGGCCGGTACCAGGTGTCGTAATAGTCCTTGAGCGCGGCGCGGTTCGCCTTGAGGATGTCTTCCTTCGTGCCGATGGGAATCCTGCGCGAGATGCGGTCGTTCGGGAGCTCGAACCTGAGGGTGTCGACGAAGGTGCGGAACGCCGCGGAATCCCGGGAGCGCATTTCGGCCAGGATCACCTTCCGTTCGCGGTCGATCTCTGCGGATTCCAGGAAAGCGCCTTCGGCAAAATCGCCGAAGACCTGGAGCCCCTCGGCGATGCTTTCAGCCGAGCCGTTCGGCAGGACAATGTCGTAAACGGTTCTGAAAAAGCCGGTGCTGGCGTTGGCGTCCGCACCGAACTCCATGCCGATCCGCTGGAAATACTTTACCAGCTCACCCGGAGGAAAATGGGTCGACCCGTTGAATACCATGTGCTCCAGAAAATGCGCGAGCCCCTGCTGCGCGTCGGTTTCCTGCACCGACCCCGCATTGACCATCAGATGCATACTCACCCGGTCCCGGGGCGTTTTGTTCTTGACGAGAATATAGCTGAAGCCGTTGGGAAATTTGCCGAAGATGAGATTCGGATCCGGTTTCAGGTCACTGGTTTCATGGGGCCAGACGGTCTTTTCGCCGCCTGCTTTCGCGGTCGGAGAAATGACGGCCCGGCCTGCCGTGCTGCAGGCGATCAGAAAGAGCGCAAGCGCTCCTATCAGTGGCCATATAAAACGACGAGACGACATTCGCATGATTGACTCCTTGTATCCGGCAGGTCGACCGGTATGCCGCCGGATGGCGGTGGGTGACGGCAAGGCTTTACCATGGTTTTTCATAAGCCTTCGGTTGTTAAGGACCTGAAACAAAATAAACTTAACAATCCTGCTTGTCTTTTGACCCGTCTTCCGCGTTGCGCCCAAGGCCGAATACATAGAGTATGCGACCTTTGACGCGCCTTGAAGACGACCCAAAATCCGGCGCAATCTTTGTCAACTTTATTTCGTTTCGGGTCCAAATTCCAAAATAACACATCCGAACGAAGATGCCAGTTCCGGCGGCAGGTTTTTGGGGGGAAATAAAGAAAATCGATTTGCCGGAGGAAGGCGGCGGGATCGAAGGCCCCGCTTCGGCAAAACAGCGCGGGGCCTTCGGATCGGAATTTTACAGCGTCAGCGTGCCTTCAACGACCGTCCCTTTTTTGACGACGGCCTGGTCTTTGCCTTTCGAACCCTGGTGGGTGATGACGGCGCGGCCGCGGACAATCACATCCGCCTCGAAGCGGACATCCCCCCGGACGGTCAGGGATTCGCAGTGGACAAGCGACGGCGCATCGTCGGGGAAGCGGGCGTCGAACCGGTCGATTTTCCCAAAGAATTTCGGATCGAGGGAGACCTTCAGGTCTTCCGTGCGCCGCTCGGGATTCAGGATCAGCCGGTCGTCGTCCGTCAGCATCACATAATCGGACCGGACCACCAGAAGATCGTTACACTTCTTGACCGGAAAGAACCGGGTTCTCGGCACGGAAACGGCGGCGGCGCCGGGAAACAGGGAGATCGCCGCGCCCATGGCGGTTTCCACCTGGAAGACCTCGGGGCTGGTGTCGTCGCGGGGATCGAGGTGTTTGGGGTTCAGGATCATGGGCAGCCGGACACCGCCTTTCCCGGTGATCAGGTTTTTCAGATAGGCGAGATTGACCCAGAGATTGTTCGTGTTGAAAAAGCGGTAGCGGTCGATGTCGCGGAACGCGTCCAGCTCCGCATCCGGACACTGGGCCGATTCCCGGAGCAGGAGCCCGCCGGATTTTGCGCGGGCCAGATGTCCGCCTTTGACGTCCGCCGGGGTGCGGCGGGCGGCCTCCATCATGAACGGAAAATCCTTTTCGGCAAAATAGCCCAGGAGCCGTTCGTCCATCGACGCGCCGAGGTTGTCCGAATTGGAAATAAACGCATAGACGATGCCGGCATCGATCAACCGGTCGAGCATCCCGGAGGTTGCAAGGGCCGTATAGATATCCCCATGGCCGGGCGGGTTCCATTCGAGCTCGGGCTTCCGGGGCCAGGAGGCCGGCCGGAAGCCGTCCTGCAGGATTTTTGGAAATTTGTGCTGAAGAAATGTGATCGGCATCTTTTCGGGCGCGATCCGGTCGAGGGCTTCCATGGTGGCCTCATGGGTGCTGAAACTGTTCATGAGCGCCAGGGTGACGTCGTGGCGGCGCGACTGGCTCACCAGCAGTTCGAGGAAGCTCCGGCCGTTTTTTACCGGAAGGAGAGACTTCGGTCCGGTGAGGCCCATGCTGGTGCCGAGCCCGCCGTTCAGGATGATCCGGACCGACCGTGCGAAGGCCGTCCGGCCGGCGTTTTCATAAAAGGCGAGATCTTCGTATCGGGCGATGTCCGACTCTTTCAGCGCCTCGATACCGGCGTCCGGGATCAAGCCGGTTTCGCCGGTGACGACCTTGTCATAATAGTGGGCAAAGGTATCGACGACGATCGGGGCAAGCCCCTCGTCCGTCATTTTGGCGATGAATTCGGAAAGATGGCCCGAGTGCGCGTGGGGCATGCATACCTCCTTCGTTCAAATGATGGTCGTTCCCGACGATCGATGATCGGGAACGATTCTATGCGGCGACGCCTCAGACCTTTTCGATCCATCCGCGCGGGTCTTCGACCCGGCCGTATTGAATGTCGGTGAGGGCGTCGTAGAACTTCCGGGTGATGGGGCCGACCTGGTTATCGTTGATGGTGATGATCTCGTCTTTGAATTTGATGGTCCCCACCGGTGAGATGACGGCCGCCGTCCCGCTGCCGAAGATCTCCACCCGCTTGCCGTCCTTCTGGGCGTTGATGACCTCTTCGATGGCGATGCGCCGCTCGGCGCAGGGGATGTCCCAGAGACGGGCCAAAGAGATGATCGAGTCCCGGGTGACGCCCGGAAGGATGCTGCCGTTCAGGACCGGGGTGATCAGTTCGCCGTCGATGTAGAAGAAGATGTTCATGGAGCCGACTTCCTCAACGTAGCGCTGCTCCACGCCGTCGAGCCAGAGCACCTGGGTATAGCCTTCCTTGTGGGCCTGTTCCGCGGCATAGAGGCTGGCCGCGTAGTTGCCGGGGGTTTTGGCCTCGCCGATGCCGCCCCGCACCGCCCGGACATGCCGCTTGGTGACCCAGATCTTGACCGGGTTGAAGCCTTCCGGATAATAGGCGCCCACCGGCGAGAGGATGATGAAAAAGCGGTAGGTATGGGAGGCCCGCACGCCCAGAAATACATCGGTTGCAATGATGGTCGGCCGGATGTAAAGAGAGGTGCCCGGGGAGCTCGGCACCCAGTCCTGCTCCACGCGGATCAACTCTTTGAGCGCATGCAGAACGAAGTGTTCATCGATCTCGGGGATGCAGAGCAGCCGGTTCGATGCGTTCATCCGGTGGAAGTTGCTCTGGGGTCTGAAGAGTTGAATGCCGCCCTTCGGGGTCCGGTAAGCCTTCATGCCTTCGAATACGGCCTGACCGTAGTGGAGCACCATGGCCGCCGGATCCATATCGATGCTGCGGTAGGGTTCGATGCGGGCGCCATGCCACCCTTTTTCGGGATTGTAGTCCATATTGAAGATATGGTCCGTGAATAACTTCCCGAAACCCAATTGGGTTTCATCCTTGGGTTTCGGTTTCAGTCGTTCGGCTTTGGTGATTGTCAGCTCCATCTTTCCTCCTCGCGTTCTGTACCATCTATATTTTTCAGGTTCATGTGGTGATGTTGATGATATCGGTGATGCCGGTGATATCCATAATGTGGAAAATAGATAGCATATTCCGTCATTTAATCAAGTTTTATATATGTCTGCGCCGAAGATGGGAAAATCGTTCGATGAAACGGCCGCAAGACCCTATCCCTTTTATTGCAGGGTGATCATCAGGGTGCCGACAAGCATCATGAGCGCCCCGCTGAATCTGACCGACGCATGCCTTTCCTTGAAAACGATCTTACCGAAAAGAATGCTGAACAGGATGGAGAGCCGTTTGACCGAGATCATGACCGCCGCTTCGACCAGCGACACCGCAAAGCAGTGGAAAACGATCTGCAGGTAGAGAAACAGACCCGCGACGAGACCTTGCATCGGGGTGTTTCTGAATGTGGAAAAACGGACTTTTCCCGTCAATTTCAGGAGAAGGAGCATAGAGACATCGAATATAATGAAGAACGAAAGGCCGAAAAAAAGAGGGGAGGAGTTGAGAATCGCTTTTTTGCCGATAACGGCGGTGAAGCTGTAGATGAAAGCGACGATCAGCATGGTCCGGGATCCGGGTTCGCGGAAGATCGCACGAATGGGGGAAAAAAGCCGCCACCGGACAGGGTCGATATTGAGGATGTAGCCACCGGCGCAGATGGTGAGTATGCCGGCAAGTCCCCGGGGGCTGGGGATTTCGCCCAGAAAGATGTAGCCGGTGAAGATGATGAACACCGGCGTGAAGGCCAGATAGGGAACCGTCAGCGACAGCGGCGACATCTTGATGGCCTTCATGTAAAGTACGAATCCCACGGCGTTGAGCGGCAGGCTTGCGGCAAACGTCCAGGCGAACGCCTCGCCAAGAACCGGAACCGGAATGAAGACGATCGAGACCAAAAACAGCGGCAGACTGTAAATCAGAGGATAGGCCGACATCTCATAGGCTGTCATCTCCGAGAAGAACCGCTTGACCCACGCGTCCTGGGATGAAACGGAAAGGGCCGTGAGCAGGGAGAGCAGAAGCCAGAGCATGATGGAAAGCGTCCTTTGTTTTTTTGGGGGACATATTCTTGGAGAGCCGTGGATCGCGCCGGTAATGTAGCCGCGGGAGCTTCTGGGTAGCACCATCGGGGTGCCAAGTCAAGAAGCGGCGGTGGACTTTGCCGCCGGCTGCGATCTGAAATTGCAGGTTGAACATTTAATGTTGTTCTGGTAATTGGCCTCTTTACGAAAGGAAATGGAAATGATCATTACGGATATTTTAAGTCGCAACGCCAGAATCCATGGCGATAAAACCGCCCTGATCGAAAGAGAGCCGGCTGCAGGCACCCGGAGGGAGATCACATGGCGGGAATTTGACGGCCAGGCGAGCGCCGTGGCGGGTGCGCTGATCGAAAGAGGCGTTCAGAAAGGAGACCGGGTGGTCCTGCTGATGACCAACTGCATCGAGTGGCTGCCCATATATTTCGGCATTCTCAGGTCCGGCGCGCTGGCGGTTCCCCTCAATTTCAGGTTTCTGGGAAAAACCATCGCCCGGTGCACCCTGATCGCCGAAGCCGGGGTGATGATTTTCGGCGAGGAATTCATCGAACGGCTGGCCGAGGTGAGGGAGGAACTCGACGCCGTGGTCGGCGATTATATCTTCGTGGGGCCGCAGGCGAAGCGGCCGGCGTATGCCCGCAGCTACGAAGATGTGCTTCTCGCGAACGCCGCGGCGGCACCCGATGTGCCCCTCGAGCTCTCGGACAGCGCGGCACTCTATTTCACCTCGGGCACCACCGGCAGGCCCAAGGCCGTTCATATCACCCATCGCAACCTCGAATTTTCCTGCTATGTCGAAAACCGCCATCACAACCAGACCCACGACGACAATTTTCTCTGCCTGCCGCCGCTCTATCACACCGGCGCCAAGATGCACTGGTTCGGGAATTTCATCGTCGGCGCC
>AMWB02053143.1_pt1 | contig 26737 bp, 22 predicted proteins | sample 200311 | NCBI WGS metagenome assembly AMWB02 (sample SAMN02737377, study PRJNA173069) | bioreactor metagenome | biome: anode biofilm in microbial fuel cells | place: USA: California | collected 2010-12-16 | reverse complement strand
AACACCGGAAGTGATAAAAGCAACACCGGAAGCGATAAAAGCAATACCGTATGGCGTAAATCTGGCAATAATCGCATTATAATTGAAAAAGTATTTATTTTAAGAAAAATAATGATTTTAGAAGAAATTTCATCATATAACAAATGATTAGATATATTTCCGCATTTTTTGTAATAATTTTAGGGTTGGTCTTTATTTCATCGTGCAGCGACCCGATTACGGGGCTTAAAGATAATGCTCCTCCGAATACTTATCTTTCGGTATTTTCTATGCCGGGTGACACGATTGCCCCGGGAAAAACCGTTAAAAAGATTTCGTGGTGGGGAGACAGCCCGACGGGATTCGTAAAAGGTTTTAACATATCTTTTGATTCATTGAATTGGTCGTACACAACTCAAAATGACAGCACATTTACTTTTACAATTAGCGGTCAGGACAGTCTCTTCAGGATGTGGGTAGCGTCGGTCGATGATAAAGGCACTGTTGACCCGACTCCTGCTTCGAATCTCTATCCGGTTATAAACAGCGCTCCATCGTTGGTATTCGACCCGGCTGTAACGATGCCCGATACGATTTTCCCCGTTGCAACTCTAAAATGGATAGGAAGCGACCCGGACGGAGATAACACAATTGCGAAATACTGGTACTCGATAAACGATACGTTGAACTTCAGACCTCTATCGGGCAGCATAAACACGATGACTTTAACAAAAGACAGCGGTCTTGTAGCGGGAAATACGTGTATTTATATGAAAGCGCAGGATAATGCGCGCGCTTTCAGTAATGTCGTACGAATACCCGCTGACAGCACGAAGTATTTCAGGGTGAGAAATATCACATCTAAGATATTGCTTATTAAGGATATGCCGTTGAGTTTGTTTGGTGTTGCGGAATCTTATTTCGGCCAGGTAATGGATACTATTCATTACGACGTGTTGGACATAAGATCAAATAACGGGAATCTGATTCCGAAGATTATCAATCCGATGTTCATTGAGACCTTAAAGTTGTTTAATATAGTGATGTGGATGGCGGATCATAATGGAAGTCAAAATCCCTCAGATGATCCGAATTTAAACCTGGCGCAGAATTCTCTGCCTTATTTTATTAATACCGGCGGAAAGTTGTTCTGGTCTTCCGGATTCCCGAATGTCTCCGTAATTCAAGGTTCTTTATTCAATTTTGCCCCGATAGACAGCGTTAAAACAAGTTGTTTCATTCAATTGCTGAATTTCAACGATTCGGTTTATAATCTAACGGATAATACTATCCCAAAATTGCGGACAAGTTACTTCATATCGGGTTCAAAGGGAATTTACATTCCGGGCGGGACAAAAACACTTTATCAATTGCTTCCAAGAGCACAATGCTATAATGATACTCTTACAATTGGTATGAAGAGTTCCGCGAATAATCCGAACGTTGTTTTCATGTTGATGCCGGTGTTTTTTCTGAATGGTGACGTAGATGCATCAAGAACATTCATAAGGCAGACTTTAATCAGGGACTTTGGGTACGGTTCAAAATAATCCTGAAAGTGTTTTTATTTGAAATGAAAAAAAAGATTTTAATATTTTAGTGATATGAGAAAAATTTTACTGGTTTTACTGATATTATTCGCTGCCGCGCTGACGAAAGCGCAGGCTCAGAACGGCTCACTTTATGGGGTAGTAAAGGATTCGTCGGGCGGTGTGCTCGAAGGTGTTACGCTGAAGATTAAGGGCTCGTACTTTGGCGCTGTAACAGACCTCGACGGGAAATATAACATCGAAAACATTCCCGACGGCTCTTATACTCTGCAGGTATCCTACATCGGTTTTAAAACGGTTGAATATACCAACGTGACGATTAAAGAAGGCGAGAAAAAATTGATGGATATCACGCTGAAGATAACTTCGTTTACGGTTGATCAGGAAATCGTGGTAATCGGAGACAGACCGCTTTTGGATATCGAGCAAACATCCAGCGCGCACATACTTTCGAGCGAAGAAGTTTCCAAGACTATCGTTACTGATATTAAAGACATCGTTACTCAGCAGGCTGGTATCGTCAAAGAGAATAATGAGATTTTTATTCGCGGCGGCAGGAGTTATGAGAACTCAATCCTCCTTGACGGCGTCTCGGTACAGGACCCGTTGTCAGGAACCGGTATCGGACTTCAATTATCTGCTAATTCGCTCGAAGAAGTTGAAGTAATCACGGGTGGTTATAACGCGGAGTTCGGACAGGCGACTAGCGGTGTTATCAATGCCCGCACAAAGGAAGGCAAGTGGGCGATGTACAATTTCTACCTGAACTATTCAAGAGATAATATCGGCTTAAACAAGAACGAAGGCACGAGTTTCAATACTGACATTATTGAAATGAATCTTGGCGGACCGGAACCGATTACGAAATATATACTTCCTAAATTAAAGATAAACGTACCGGGCGAAATAACTTTCTTTGGCAATTTTTATATGGGATTGTCTGACGGGTTTTATCTTAACAGGCTGAAACAGGAAGGCAGGTTCACCGGAATACAGAAGGCGAATCAATTATATTCTTCCACTTTTGGCGGTACGCGTTTCGCGCCGAGGCAGGATAATAACTGGTACTGGCTCGGAAAACTGACGTGGAAGTTTACACCTCAAATGAAACTTTCGTATTCTTTCAATCAATCGATTTCGATAAACCAGAATTCAACATCGCTTCAGAATAATCTCGAGTACGTTGAGCCGTCACCCGGTTATCAGTACAGTTTTCAGGACATCCTCGGAAATGCGAGCACTTATACTTCTCAATCTATGTTTCATACTCTTAGCTGGACGCATACAACTTCCGCAAGGTCGTATTATGAAGTCAAGTTAAGCCGTTTCTTCACGAACCTTCGTGTTGACGCGAACGGGTTGAATTGGGACCAGTACAAAGAGCCTCTTGATATAGTTAAGCCTCCTTTCCAGTATTATTATATTGACTCGACACACGTTGGAATTATTCCCGGAAACGGATTTTACGATGTAGGTAATCCGTATACCTGGCACGACCACCACGTAATTGAATATTCCGCGAAATTGAGTTTCACGAATGATTTCACGCCGAAGAGCAAATTGAAAGCAGGGCTTGAGGCAAGTTATCAGGAGATGCAGTTGATTGACATTTACCAGCCGTGGATAAAACCGATGGGACTGAACAACGACGTTTACAAAGTGTATCCGTCATTCGGAGCTGCATACGTGCAGCATTCTTTGCAATTCAAAGGAATGATTCTGAATTACGGACTACGATTCGATTATTGGATGCCGGGTAAGTTCGTGGATGATGCAGTGAAAAATCCCTCGGTCGTTACTATACCCGACGAGTTGCGGAAACAGTATGAAGAAGATACTTATAATATCTTCGGCAGAAGATGGAAAGGGAGACTATCGCCAAGGCTGGGTATTTCGCATCCCGTATCTAACAATCAGACTTTGTTTTTCTCGTATGGTCAGTTTTCCAAGAGACCAAATCCGCAGTTCATTTATGCAAAGTTGAATCCGCAATCCGCTCAATCAACATTCCAGAAATTCGGAAATCCGAACCTGAATCCGGAGACAACGGTGTCATACGAACTCGGCTTGAGAAATCAGTTTACAAATGACGATGTGTTGACGATAACGGCGTATTACAAGAATATTTATGATTACGTGGCTACGAGAAATATAATAATAAACAGCGGCAGGTATATTGGAAAAACATTCATCAGTTATTTCAATCAGGATTACGCGAGAACAAGAGGGATAGAAATAGAATACAAAAAGAGAATCGGAGGATGGTTCAGCGGAAAGTTCAATTTCACTTATTCTGTTGCAACGGGAAAAAGTTCATCAGCGGATCAGGGATATGTGATAGCGACAACTGGCGCGCAGGAATCAATCTCCGAGAACTTCCTTCCCTGGGACAGACCGATAGTCGCATCTGCAAATCTTTTCTTCAGGCTTGAAAAAGGAAAAGGACTATTCGGTTTTGGAAAAAACATACTCGATGACATTAACCTAAAGACTAGAATATTTTTTGAATCAGGAAAGAGATATACTCCTTATGTTCTTACAGGTTACCTTGAGAATGGAAGACCCGAGTACACTGCAAATTATGATAATGCTTACGCCAATGTGGGTGACAACTGGTTTTATGTAGATGTTGACATCAGTAAATATTTCACTCTTTACAACGTTGATTTTTCCATAAATTTGTCAATTACAAATTTATTCAACAACAAGAACTCGACGATAGTCAATCCGATAACAGGGTCCGCATACGAATACGGTGATCCGACTCCTAACAGCTGGAATGACCCGCTTTATCCGGATTTACAGTATCCGATTTCGCCGTATCCCTATAACCCGGCGCGGTACCTGACGCCGAGGCAATTGAAGTTTGGTGTTACGGTCAAATTCTAAATTAAAAATGATAAGTTTACAATGATATTCAAATTGAGAAAATATAAAATCGGAAATGGGGCATTAGCAGTAATCATTGTATTATTGTCTGTGAATTGCCTGCGCGCTCAGTTAATCCCGAACCTCGGCGGTCAAAGAACAGGAACATCGTCGTTTCAGTTTCTGAAAATCGGTACAGACGCGAGGGGAACAGGGATGGGAGAAACGGTCGTGGCCGTGTCGGACGATATTTCTGCATTGAGTTACAATCCTGCAGGTATAGTTTTATTCAACGAAAACGGGGTGACATTTACGCATACTCAATGGTTCGTCGATACAAGACTTGAAAGTGCCGCCGGAGTTTTCCATTTCGGAAGCAACGCTTTGGGCTTAAGCGTGACGTCTCTCAGAACTGAGGATATGAAAGTCACAACCGAGGTCCAGCACGAAGGAACAGGAGACTACTTCAGGTTCTCCGATCTTGCAATCGGACTGACCTTCGCGCGAAAAATGACAGACCAGTTTTCATTCGGAGCGACTGTGAGATACGTCGAAGAAGAACTCGGGGCTTTGAAGATGCGAACTGTTGTAGGGGACCTTGCGACTTATTATAGAACTGGTCTCGGAACCTCGAGATTCGCGGTTATGATCACTAATTTTGGCGGACAGGTTTCTCCTACAGGCTCGGTAAATCTTGTAAGCGGAAGAACGGTAGATGAATTCCAGAGTTTTCCGCCGCCGACAGTATTCAGGGTTGGATTCGCTTTTGAACCATGGATGAATGATAGAAACCGTTTGACGACGAGCATACAACTAAACAGTCCGAACGATAATAAGGAAAATTTCAGTATCGGCGCTGAATACGCGTATAAAAATTTTCTTTTCGTAAGGGGAGGCTATAAGTTCAATGTCGACGCGGAAAATTTTTCCGGCGGTATAGGTTTGAAATTTCCCGTTTCATTTGCTAAAGGAAGTCTCGATTACTCGGTAGCAAATTTCGGAGAACTGGGTTTTGCTCACAGATTTACACTGAGCATTCTTTTTCCAAAGAAACACAATTGACAAATGATAATAATTATATTGTTATGAAAAAAGTTTTGAACAAATATCTCTACATTTTAACACTGTTGATAGCATTCGTTGGCTGCGGTAAAGAACTTGACCTCAGTCAATTCCCGATTACAAGTAACGGAACAATCAATGTAAGTGATACACTTTATATTCTGCAGTCGCCGGTCTGGACAGGTTTCAATTATCCGAAGGATATTATTATCGGGAACGACCAGTTGCTTTATGTTTGCGATACGAAGAATAACAGATTGCTTCAAATGGATATCTCGGGTGGAGTCGTCAGCCAGATAAACTTCGGTGAAAACATTTACCCGAACAAGGTCGCGCAGGATTATAATTTCGATTTGCTTGTTCTGAGCGATTCAACAACTTCAATTGATACCATCACTGTCCTTCACCGTTTTAAAGTAGTGGAGGGCGGAGGTTTAATCTCGAATGCGAGGAAGATTACTCTGCTCACGAGTCTGCAGCCTACTCCTAATTCCAGCAAACTCAGGAAGTTTACTGGTATTTCAGTATATCCCGATAATTCTTTCGTTCTGACAAGGATTGGGCCTGGAGATCCGATTGGAATTGATCCAGGCAACGCGATATTAAACGTTAAAGGAATTGAATCAGTTAGTTCCATTGAAAAACTGACCGGCTTCCAGATATCCGGCAACAGTTTCTACTCGATTGAAAACGTATCCGCGATATTTATTACCCGTAATTCAAGCACCGATTTTATCATTACCCGTAATACACAGGATACAGTTTCGCTTAATAAAGTGCTTTGGTTTAATTATAACGGCAGCAGCGGAGCCTACGATCCTAAATTTACTTCTTCTTCACAGGATATTGTGTTGACGAAATTTGGGGCTCCTGGTTCGGTGACTCAGGATTCTTATTCCAATGTTTATGTGATAGATGCCCTAAGGCATCATCTTTACAAGTTCAATACCGCGGGTAGGAAACTCGTTGAATCTTTCGGCAAACTGGGAAGCGGAGGATTGGAATTTAATTCTCCGATGGGTGTCGCGCATTTCAATAAAGTCCTTTACATTGCAGATACGGGCAACAACAGGATTCTCAGATACAAATTGTCAACAGACTTAAATTAGTTTAATGTCAAAGGAAAAAAAGAAACAAAGTAAGCAATTAAAACAAGTGTACGTTGAAAACCCGTACCTGAATTACGTATTGCTTGGTGTCTTTTTCGTTTTTATCGTTTTCTTCACAACTTTTAAGATTTCAGGTGACGACGATGTATTCTGGCATCTCGCAACGGGAAGGTACATAATTAATACCGGTCACGTGCCTTCGACTGACGTATTCGGATTCCTTACCGAAGGTCAGCAGTGGATGCCGTTCGAATGGGGCTGGGATGTGCTCACTTATGCTCTTTACACATCATTCGGTTTCACGGGAATTTCGGTTTTAAGGACTATTGTTTTCTTAGCTGTGTTCGGTATAATCTATCTGATTCTTAGAAAATTTAAAGTGAGTACTGTCTTTTCGGTCACGTTTATGTTTATTCTGGCGTTTGCATCCATAGACAGGCTCACACCGAGACCTCACGTGATGTCTTACTTATTTTACGTATTGATTTTGTTTATAATATGCAGATACAGATACTTTAACAGAGATAATTATAAAGTTCTTTATTTCCTGCCGTTAATTTTTTTGATATGGGCAAACATGCACATGGGAATTATTGCGGGCGGATTCATACTTTTCCTCTATTTCATCTCGGAATTTATTAACACATATAAAAAGAATTCATTCTTGAATTCCGACGTGCGTCCGTTGGAAAAGAAGGAACTCCTGCGTTTGTTCGTTATACTCGCCGTATCGGCGCTCGTAATGCTCGTTAATCCGAACTTTTTTCAGACATATGTTTATGCTTACGAGCATACGAAAATGAAAATGCTTGAGACAGTGAACGAGTGGATGTCTCCGTTTGGCAATAATGGAGACGGTTTTGTGAATATACTTTATAAGATTTTATTGTTTTCGGGATTGCTTACGCTTTATTTTTCATTAAAAAAGAAAGATATATTCCCCGCGATACTGTACATTGGCTTCGCGCTTTATTCAGTCAGAGCGATGAGATTCACTATAGATTATGTGATAATCGTTTCGCCTTTTGTTTTTATCTCGATTAATTACTTGTTCGATTCACTTAAGAATGAGAATCTAAAGGACTCCCTTACTAAAAAGCCTATCCTGAAATCGGCGCTGGGTTTATTTCTGATATACGTAATAACTCTTATACCGAGTAATAAATTATATCTTGAACAACTTAAGTATTACAGGATAACGGGCATTGGAATAAATTCGGAATTTATTCCCACACAGATGTTTGATTTCATAAAGCAGAATAACATACAGGATATTGGGGGAAGAGTTTTCAACCATTTCGGTACCGGAGGATATTTTGTATGGAGTTTTGAAGGGAAGCAAAATTTCATAGACAGCAGAAACCTAAACGACGATATATTCAACAAGTATCAGCAGATTCTGTCTAAGCGTCCGGGTTTTGAGAAAAAACTCGACGAATATAATATTGATTACGCGATTTATCTCGCGCCAGACCTTGTCAGGGATACGAGAGAGATGGAAAATTCCGTCATTTCTTATTTCTGCAAGAGTCCTGATTGGAAACTCTTGTTCTGGGACGATAAATCCTTCTTATGGGTAAGAAATATTCCGAAATTCAAAGAACTTATTGATAAGTATTCGTACGATTATTTCACTCCTTATAATTACATATTCCAGAAACAAGCGCTCGACAAAGGAATAACTGAAAATATTTCGAAAGTGAAGGCGGAAGTGAATCGTAAAAAAACAGAAGATCCGAACGGCATTATACTCGGTTCTTTTTTAAATTCAACAGGAAATAAAATCAAATAATTAAATAATAATCAAAATGAAGAAACTTGTATTTTCTCTAATAATTATGTTTACGCTTGTCTCGTTTGCTCAAGCGCAATGGATAACGATAGATTCCGTTAGAAAACAGGATGCGAACGGAGTCTCGCTTTTACTTGGTCAAACCGTAACAGTCCGCGGTGTTGTTACTACCGGCGGTGAGTTAGGTGTTCCGACAGTTTATTTCCAGGTTCCGACAGCAGGGCTTGTTGCCTATGATGCCGTATTCGGAGCGGCGGTTCACCGCGGCGACAGCGTACAAGTGACTGGTGTTGTAACAAACTATAACGGACTTACTGAACTTCAACCTGTTAGTAGTCATCAAATTCTTGCAACGGGGATAACGACACCCACACCTCTGGTCGTTACCACAAATGCTATTCGAGTCAACGGAGAGAACTATGAAGGCCGATTAATAAGAATCAATAATATTACATCAGTAAGAAGCACGACGACTTATCAGCCTGTAACACAATGGAGCGTGTCAGGATCGGGAACGAATTATAGGATCTTTGACGGAGTGGATTCCTGTGATATCAGGATATACGGGACATCGAATATAGCGAACACGACTATTCCGGCGTATCCGTTTTCTGTAGTCGCATTGAACAGTCAGTATAAAACTTCATCTCCGTATTTCGGGGGCTATCAGATAATCCCCAGAGATCTAAGTGATATCATTATCACATCCGGGGGTCCGGTTATTTCGTCTTCACCGGTTGAATCGAACATTACACGCAACTCGGTTATGTTAAGTTTTACCACAGTTTCTGCGGGTGATACAAAAGTGAAATACTTCATTTCGGATTCGCTATACCAGCCGGTTGTATTCACGGATTCAATGTATAATGCCTCGCAGGTGACTTCTCATACGGTAAACCTTACAAATCTTCTTCCGGGGAAAATATATTATGCGCTTGTTTCATCGACTAATACAACGGGAACAAGTTCTGTCGTAAAATATTTCTCAACTGCGTCTCCAATCGGCTCAACCGGAGCGATGGAAGTATATTTCAACTTTCCTGTCGATACAACGGTTGCTCTCCCAAACAACAAGGCGAACGGAAGCACAAATTTCCAAACGAGACTGGGGCAGATGATAGATGCAGCTACTTCTTCAATTGATTTTGCGATATATTCTTTTAACGATTTGACTCCGATTAAAGATAAAATAATAAATGCATTCTCACGAGGAGTTAAAATCAGAATCGTTTATGACTACCGGGAAGGCGTTGTACAGTCTCTGATGCAGGAGTTAATTGCAGCGGGGATTCCGGTTCAGATAAGACCTTCGAGTTCGTATATTATGCACAATAAGTTCTTTGTGTTTAATGGAAGGGACACGTCCGCACATTCTTCAAAATGGCTGTGGGCGGGCTCGGCTAATATTACTTACGACCAGTTCGTAAGCGATGCGCAGAATGTAATCCTGATTCAGGACGAGTCTATATGCAACGCTTATACGAGGGAATTTGAAGAAATGTGGGGTTCGCATAATAATGTAAACAACCCATCACAGGCGAAATTCGGCGCGGCAAAATCCGACAACACTCCTCACGTGTTCAACGTGAACGGTAAACGCGTAGAGATATATTTCGGACCGTCGGATGGATGCACTGCCAAGTTTATTAATCTCCTGAACAATGAGCCTAATAAGTCTATTAATTTTTGCATCTATTCATTCACGCAGTTCACGATTGCGAACAAGATGAAGGCGAAATACAACCTGCCGAATCTTATGGTTCGGGGAGTCTTTGACCAGTCGAATGCTTCCAGTACGCTTTATCAGGAAATGAAGGGCATAGGAGGTTCTTCACCCTGGAATCCGCCCGCAAGAGTGTATTTGGAAACATTCAACGGACTGATGCACGATAAATACACAATTATTGACGCAGACTTGATGACGAGCAATCCCGTCGTGGAAACAGGTTCATTCAATTATACGAACGCAGCGGATCAGGGCAATGACGAAAACATGATGTTCATTTATGATTCATTGATAGCGAATCAGTATTATCAGGATTTCGTCAAGAGAATTACTGACGCCGGGGGTTCTGTCGACATTAAAAGAACTTCGTTTAACATCCCGGAAAATTTCAGAATAAGCCAGAATTTTCCGAATCCGTTTAATCCTTCTACACAGTTTAAATTATCCGTACCTAACAACGCGGTCATAAAGGTTGTTATCCACGACATTCTCGGAAGACAGGTCGCAAACCTGATTGATAGACAGGTAGAAGCAGGAGAATACACGCTTAACTGGAACGCTTCTTCATTACCTTCGGGTGTATATTTCTATCAGTTAATTGCAAACGGTGTAAAACTTGATGTTAAGAAAATGGTATTGAAAAAGTAAACATAATACACAAAATTAATGGTTAGATAAAACCTATTAGATGGCGAGAATACTAGTCGTAGACGACGAAATAACTTCGATAGCAATATTGAGAAAAGTTCTCGAAGACGCCGGGCACAGCGTAACAACTGTGAACAGCGGCGAGAATGCTATCGAAAAGATCAAAGAATTCAAGTATGACATTTTACTTACCGATTTCAACATGCCGGGCATGAACGGAATCGAACTGACCGAAGAGGCTCTAAAAATTGAACCTGACTTCATAGTCATACTTATTACAGCGTTCGCAACCATACGTTCGGCAGTTGATGCAATACGACTCGGAGCGTTCGATTACCTTACTAAACCCGTGAATAAAGAAGAACTTCTTCTCTCAATTCAGAGGGGTATAGAACGAATCCAGTTGTTGCACGAGAATATTCTTTTAAAGCAGAGACTCGAAAGGGTTGAGCATGACGCCGAGGCAGAATTCGTTTACGACACTTCGAGCAAGGAAATCAAAGATATGCTTTCCGAAGCGAAGAAAGTCGCTAGGACGGATTCAACGGTGCTTATTACCGGTGCTAACGGAACCGGTAAGGAAGTTTTGTCAAAGTACATACACAGATCAAGCAACAGAAAAGACCAGCAGTTTGTTGTTTTGAATTGTGCTGCATTGCCGCCTCATCTCCTTGAATCGGAACTTTTCGGACACGTGAAAGGCTCGTTTACAGGCGCGATAAAAGATCATAAAGGATATTTCGAAATTGCGGATAACGGTACGATATTTCTTGATGAAATAGGCGAAATTGATACTGTCATACAGGTGAAACTGCTGCGAGTACTACAGGAGAAAGAGTTTTCAAAAGTAGGAGACACAAGGATTCAGACTACGAATGTGAGAATAATTGCCGCGACTAATCAGGACCTGACAAAATTAATTTCTGATGGTAAATTCAGAGAAGATCTCTATTACAGGCTAAACGTATTTGAATTTAAACTTCCGAGCCTGAAGGACAGAAAAGAAGATATCGAATATTATTTTGACAAGTTTATCCGGGAATTCAGTAAAACTAACAAGAAGCCAGTCCCGCACATCGATAAAGGAGTGAAGGATATTCTCCTTAATTATCCGTGGCCGGGCAATATTAGGGAATTGAAGAATGTTGCCGAAAGGACGACGATTCTTTGCGAAGATAATAAAATAACACCCGATCTACTTCCTGTGAACATACTCGGTAAGACTAGCGAAAGAAAATTTTCCGCGGATTACAACGAGAATAAAGAGGCTGTTATTAAAGATTTCGAAATTGATTTTATTATAAAGTATCTCAAGTTATACAAGGGAAATGTTGCCGCAACAGCTAAGGCTATAAATTTCCATCCTGTAAGTCTTAGACAGAAAATTGCAAAACTGGGTATTGACCCGCGTGAATATAAGTACTGATTGGAATTATTCCTGATTTATTTTGTTTTATGAATAAAACAAAAGAAATGAGTATGAAAGATTTTCTCCCTTTAAAAAGAATTGATTATATTGAGTTCTATTGCGGCAACGCCAAACAGTCCTCATTATACTACCAATACGGATTTGGCTTTAAACTTACGGGCTATTCAGGGCTGGAAACAAAAAACAATCAAAAGGCCTCATACTTGCTCGAACAGGGTAAGATTAGATTTGTTCTAAGTTCATCTTACGATGATAGTTCGCCAATTTCCGAGCACGTGAAAAAACACGGTGACGGGGTATTCGACGTAGCATTCGAAGTGGAGGATGCAGCGAAATCTTTCGAGGAAACTGTGAAAAGAGGAGCGATACCGTTCATTGAACCTCAAACATTTAAAGATGAAAACGGATATATTATAAAATCCGCAATCAGAACATTCGGAGATACGATACATTCTTTTATTGAAAGGAAGGACTATTCCGGACTCTTTTTCCCGGGTTTCGTTGATGCGAAATCGAAAGCACCTGAAGGAATAACTGATACAGGACTTCGTTCGGTGGACCACATGGTGGGAAACGTCGAACTCGGCAAGATGCTTTACTGGGTAGATTTTTACGCAAAAACGATGGGATTCAACCAACTTCTTTCTTTTGACGATAAGGATATTTCAACAGAGTATACGGCTTTGATGAGCAAAGTTATGCAGAACAGCACGGGCAAGATTAAAATCCCTATCAATGAGCCCGCGAAGGGTAAGAAAAAATCCCAGATAGAGGAATATCTGGATTTCTATAAATCTCCCGGCATTCAACACATTGCAATGACAACTACTGATATTTTGAGGACTGTTTCCGAGTTGAAAAAGCGGGGTGTCGAATTTCTCACGGTGCCAAAGGCATATTATGACGAACTTTCGAATCGTATCGGAACTATAGACGAAGATATTAAATCGCTAGAGGAAACAGGTATCCTTGTTGACAGGGATGAGGATGGATACCTGCTTCAGATTTTTACAAAACCTGTAGAAGACAGGCCGACGCTATTTTTCGAAATAATACAGCGTAAGGGCGCTCGGAGTTTTGGGAAAGGTAATTTCAAGGCTCTGTTTGAATCAATAGAAAGAGAACAGGCATTAAGAGGAACTTTATAAAAATAATATGGAATATAAAAAAGAAGATCTGCTGGATTTTTCAATCATTCAGGGTTTAAAGGAGATGAATGATGATGAAAATGATTTCTTTAAGGAAATATTAAATCTTTACATCGAGCAATATCCGGAACTGTACAATAAAATTGTAGAAACCGCAAAATCCAATGACCTTGACTCTCTATCCAAAACTGCCCACGCATTAAAAGGCGCCAGCCTGAATATTGGCGCAAAGGAACTTGCATCAATATGTAAGACCATTGAACTAAATTCGAAAAATGGAATTTCAGATGGGAACGACGAATTGATTCAAAAAATACAACAAATTTACGGGCTTACAATAGAAGCAATGAATTCCTTAGAATAAATGGTACAGAAATTGCAATTATTTAGATGAATACTATAATTTCGCTCTTGGTATTCAAAATAAATCGTTGTTAATACTCTATTTTGCAATGTTTGGAATATACGCCATATAGTATATAAAATTTTTTTATAGTAAATTCACTATACGTGATGAAAAATAGGACATTAATTGATCAGATAAAATCGGTATTCAACCTTAAATCGGAAAAGGAATTCATAGATTTTTTGATATGGTTATCTGAAATATCCAATTTTATCAAAATTCCGGAATATGCGACGTCCATCCCGGACAAATTGTACAATCTGTTAGAACTTGTCGATACGCATTACACGAATCTTGAAGAGGACAGTAAGAGTAAGATTAACAGCCTAAGATTAATTGCCGAGGACCTAAAGAAATCGAATGAACTTCTGCTTGCAGAATCAAAGAGACAAAAATTTATTTATCTGACGCTAAAGGAAATACTTCTAATACTTCTTCAGTATCTCGGAAAAAAAGTAGATAACATAGAGGGGTTGAGCATGGAGCAGATGCTTGACTCGATATCAGCGCTCGTAAAGGAAATACAGAATCCACAGGACAGTTATTTAATCAGCCGAGGGAATTTCGATACATTTACGAATAACATAAAGGATATAATATTCCAGACAGATGCAAAGGGGAAGTTGATATACATAAACAAGGCCTGGTGCGATATTACAAATTACACGTTAGATCAGTCGCTGGACAGACCTTTCGGCAGTTTTATTTATCCGAGTGATTTTTATCTGTACGAGGAATGTTACAGTAAACTTTCGAGAAAGGTAAATGATTATTGCCGATATCAGGTACGGCTTCGAGCGAAAGATAACACACCCATCTGGGCTGATGTGTTCTCGAGGCTATTGTATGACGAGAGCGGAAGAATTGTCGGCTTATACGGAATTATTTCTGATATAACCGAAAGAAAGAAAGCGGAAGATGAATTAATTAAGTTAAAAGAGACCGCGGAGGAAGCAGCAAGAGTTAAGTCCGAATTTCTCGCGATTATGAGCCATGAAATACGTACTCCGATGAACGGAGTTCTTGGAATGACAGGATTGCTGCTCGAAACGAACCTTACGCCCGAGCAGAGGGAATATGTTGAGACGATAAGAGTCAGCGGAGACACGCGTCTTACTTTAATAAACGACATTCTTGATTTCTCTAAGATAGAATCGGGAAAGATGGATCTTGAAGAGGTCCCATTTGAAGTGAAGGAGTGCATAGAAGAGGCATTTGAACTTCTCGCGTCAGAAGCGGTTAAGAAACGTCTTGATCTTCTACATCTTATTGAACAGGACGTTCCGGATTTCATTATAGGCGATGTTACGAGACTCAGGCAGATACTCGTCAATCTAATAAACAACGCAATAAAGTTCACGGATTACGGGGAAGTTCTTGTCAACGTAAAGAAAATCAGCCAGGATGATGATATAGTCGAACTTCAGTTCATGGTAAAAGATTCGGGAATAGGAATTCCCGATGAGAAGTTGAATCACATATTCCACAGTTTCACGCAAGTTGACTCTTCCACGACGAGAAAATACGGAGGCACGGGACTCGGGCTTGCGATATGCAAAAGACTCGTTGAATTAATGGGCGGAAAAATATGGGTGAAGAGCAAGGAAAAGCAGGGGTCGACATTTTATTTCACGATAAAGACCAAGGTATCGAAGGTAGTTCCTCCGAAGGTGTTTTTAAAATCATCAACTCCCGCATTGAAGAACAAGCGTGTTTTGATTGTCGATGACAACGAGACAAACCTTCATATTCTAACTCTACAGTGCAAGAACTGGGGTATGATGCCGCGCACGACGAGAAATCCAAAGGACGCGGTTAAATGGATAATAAACAACGACCCGTTCGATATAGCGATACTTGACATGTTAATGCCTGAAATGGACGGTCTTGAACTTACGAAAGAAATAAGAAAGTACAGAGACAAGAAATCGCTTCCAATCGTAATTTTAAGTTCGGGCGGTTCTCAGGACATAGACAAGCAAGAAATAAACGAGTATTTGAACGCAATAGTATCAAAGCCGATAAAACAGGCGCAGTTGTATAAAATGTTAATGTCAATTCTCGGACCAACGATTGATACAACAGAAAAGAAGAAAGACAAAGAAGTATATAAAATCAGTCAGGAAACTAAACCAAATAAGAAAAAATTATCCGAAGATATTCCTTTAAGAGTTCTTGTAGCCGAGGATAACATAATAAACCAGAAATTAATCGTAAAAATCTTATCTCAATTAGGCTATCAGTCGGATGTCGTCAGTAACGGAATTGAAGCCATCGATGAACTGAAACGTGTAAGATACGATCTTGTTTTCATGGATGTTCAGATGCCGGAAATGGACGGAATCGAGGCAACGAAATATATTGTTCAGAACTGGAATTCCGAGGAAAGACCTTTCATAATCGCGATGACGGCGAATGTTTTGCAGGGAGACAAAGAAAAATGCATAAACGCGGGAATGGATGATTATCTTAGCAAGCCGGTAGTTGTCGACGATGTGCAAAACATAATAAAGAAGTGGTCGGAGAATTTAAAAGCAAGGAAAACGGAATCGAGAAACATAAAATCAAGTTTAATGCTTGATTCCGAAATAATTTTCGGATTGAAGCAACTGAATGAAAGCAGCAATTTCAAGGAAGTGATAAGCCTTTACATGGAACTCGCTCCAGAACTAATATCGGAGATAAAGAAATCATTCAGGAGCAATAATCTGCCGGCAATCAAGAAGGCATCATCTAATCTGAGACGCATCAGCCACAATCTCGGTGCTAACAGGCTTGCCGAAGTCTGCATAATGGTTGAATCCCTAAACGGAAATAACACGAGAGAAGAACTTGAAAGTTTGATAGACAGGCTTGATAACATATACAAACTTACACACGACGAACTGAAAAAAATATAAGTAATTCTCATAACTAATGAAGGGGGCGCGGATTTTTCACGCCTTCTTTTTTATTTGTATATTTATCCTCGCGGCGAAATATTATATATTGTCAGCATTAATGAAAATAAAACCGATATGAGATTTAAAATATTCCTGGAATACAGAGGCACAAACTACGCGGGCTGGCAGCAACAGAAGGACGCGAAAACTATACAGGGCACGCTTATAAAATGTTTTACGGAAGCGCTTCAAAAATCAAAAGGCTCCGGAAAATTCACGGAACTACAGGGTTCAGGCAGGACAGACAGGGGAGTACACGCCATCGAACAGGTGGCGCATCTCGAATGCAGCACGATGCTTGCGCCTGAGATACTAAAAATCAAATTAAACGATGTGCTTCCTTCGGATATAAATATTCTTGAAATAGAAAAGGCGAAGCCCAATTTTCACGCGAGGCATTCTGCCATAGCGCGTCAGTACCTATACGTAATATCGAAGAGGAGGACGGCATTCGAAAAGAATCTCGTCTGGTGGATAAAGGACAGGCTTGACTTTGAAGCGATGAACAGGGCAGCATCCGAAATGAAAGGAATGCACGATTTCATATCATTCGCGGAAAAACTTCCTGAGGACAAGTCGACTATTGTTGACGTGAACGAAATAAGCGTGAAAGATTCAGGGGAGAAAATATTAATCAGAATAAAGGCATCGCATTTTTTATGGAAGATGGTTCGGCGAATTACGGGTGTGCTGGCGGAGGCGGGGAGAGGCAATGTTTCATCCAGAGATATCGAAAACTTTTTAAAAACATATTCAAAAGAGCCGGCATTCTTCACGGCGCCTCCATCAGGGTTGTTCTTAGAAAAAGTATATTATTAAAACATAAAAAGAGTTAAATTAAAAAAATATTTACTCTTTTATGCGGAAAGCAATACTGATTTTATTTATTCTTTTTATTACGTTGTTCCGTTCCGAGACAGCAAAATCAACTTTCTCGATTTGCGCTATAGACCCTGTCACCGGGGAGGTGGGCAGCGCGGGCGCTTCGTGCATCGCGAACTGTCTCATACTCAGTTACGTGCAGCCCGGCTGGGGCGTAGTTCACGTTCAGGCATCATGGCTTCAGGGCAATTACAATTACGCGTCATATCTGATGCAGCAGCATTATTCGCCGCTTCAGATAAGGGATTCACTGGTAGCGCACGATTACGGCAATAATCCGACAGTTCGTCAATACGGGATGGTTGACCTAACAGGAGGAGGAAGAACAGCCGCATACACCGGAGTAAACTGCACGAATTACAAGAATCACATAATCGGACCCACATACACGATACAGGGGAACATACTTCTCGGGCAGAAAGTGCTCGATTCAATGGAAGCGAGATTCAACAGGCAGCAGGGAACGCTTGCAGACAAACTGATGGCTGCGCTTCAGGGAGCAAAAATGGTAGGCGCTGATACGAGGTGCAATTCATACGGGAAGTCGGCGATTTCGGCTTTTCTAAGGGTGGCAAAACCTGGAGACACGCTTGGAACTTACTACTGCAACCTCGTAGTTCCGAACACGCCGACGACTAAGGACCCGATTGATTCGCTGCAGACATTGTTCAACAACTGGCAAGTGACAAACATAAATTATTCCGAAGAAGAGATTCCTGCGCGTCCGGAATTATACCAGAATTTCCCGAATCCGTTCAATCCTTTGACGAAGATAAAGTTCGCGATAAACAGCGCATCATTCGTAACGCTCAAGGTTTACAACAGTCTCGGGAAGAACATAGCCGTTCTTATCAATGAGAACATGAATGAAGGAGTGTATTATTCGCCGTTTGAGGCAGGGGATTTGCCGAGCGGTGTATATTTTTACACTCTGGAAACGCGGGATCTTAAAACAGGCAATATTTTCAAAGAGTCAAAAAAAATGCTAATCGTAAAATAAAGTAAACATGACAAAGTTTTTCGGAAGGTACTCAGACGCGTTCAAGCCCAAGATAAAAATCGATTTATGGAATGAATGCGAGGAATTATACAAAGAAAAGAATTACATCGCTTCCTATTCAAAGTTCTTTGAATACCTGCGAGACGAGGAAGAGAATAATGTTTTTGCAACCGTCGATAACGGGGTGATAAAATTTCAGGTTCTTCAGGGTTCAAAGGAAATAAGGGGTTTCTCCGACGGGAAAAAGATTTCGGCTTTAGCGATAGTCGCCGATTATGATAAACTCGGAGTAGCGGTTATGAGGAGGCTGATGGAACTGAACTACACGCTTTATTATTCCAGGTTCGCGGTAAAGGACAACAGGATTGTGCTCAAGTTTGATTCGAGCGTACTGGACTGTTCTCCGACGAAACTATATTACGCGTTGAAGGAAGTATGCCTGAAAGCGGACAAGCAGGATGACATGCTGCTTGATGATTTCACGATACTGAAACCAGCCGACATGAAAATAGAGCAGTTCACGGACGCGGATATAAACATACGTATGAACTATTACAGGAGATGGATAAAGGAAGCGCTGGACAGGGTTAAACCCGTGAACAAGGAGCAGTTTTCCGGGGGAATAACCTACCTGTACCTCGACTTGATATACCGCATCGATTACCTGCTTCAGCCTCACGGGAGCATAATGAACGACATAGAGAAAATCAGTTGGAATTACTTCAATCAGGAGAACATGAATCTGCTTCAGCACATAGAGTCGATGGAGGAGCAGTTGAGCAAGATGCTGGCGCGTTCAGACGAATCAGTAAAGAAGAACTTTTACGGAATAAAATCAACCTTCGGGCTAGCGCCGCCGTCCGTGAGCGAATCGGCATACGACGTTATTAATAAGAACACGGGAAACGTTAAATGGTACATAGACAACAAGCACGAGGATTTCGCTCTCGCGATTCTGGAGTACATAGCGGGATACTGCCATTTCAGTTACGGGCTAAACAAGTCGCTAAGAAGGCTGTTCGGAATGGTAATCGAAATGCTTAATCAGGATTATCTTGATGAAATCGGTTACGCGAAAAAGTACGTTATCAACGGAGCACTGAACAGCGAATTGATAGTATCTGACATCAACGCATACATCGCATTGGACAAGGAAGAATATCCGCTATTGAGTTTTGACGTATCGCAATTGAAGTTCGGGAGCAAGATAGAATTCGTAAAGTCATTTTATGACGGCATCATAAAACTAAGTTACAAAAATTAAACATGCATACACAGGAAATCATTGACAGTTATCAGCAAGTAATAATACAGATAGCGACGGCATTCGGAACGGGAACGGGTTTTTACGTAAAGGACTACAATCTTTTCGTCACGAACGACCACGTAGTAAAAGAAAGTTCTGAAGCGGTAATAAGCGGGAAGCACGTACCTAAGGGAACGTCGCCGGTGATGTTTTACGACCCGAAGTATGATCTGGCATTCATCAGGGTACCAGAAGGCATTGAACTGCCCGACAGGAAAATCGGGAAGACACAGGTTCACGACGGAGACAGGGTAATCGCGATCGGGCATCCATACGGACTGAAGTACACAGCGACGGAAGGAATAGTTTCGAAAGCAAAGAGGCTTCAGAACGGTCTGAACTACATACAGATAGACGCTGCAATAAATCCCGGAAACAGCGGAGGACCGCTGGTTGACAAGAACGGTGAAATTGTAGGAGTAAACACATTTATAATATCGGGAGGCGACAATCTCGGATTCGCTCTTCCTTCCGAATACCTGATAGAGGCGTTGAACGATTACACGCCTTACAACGGAAAGACGGCAATCAGGTGCAAATCGTGTTCGAACATAATAACGGAAGAGAACATAGACGGGGAGTATTGTCCCGAGTGCGGTTTCGGTCTTTCGATACCGAAACTTAAGAAGGAAGAGGAATACAAGCCGGTCGGCGCAGCGCTGACGGTTGAAAAGATACTGGAGTCATTAGGCAAGGATCCCGTCATCTGCAGGAGAGGTCCTAACAGATGGGAAGTGGAAGAAGGAAGCGCGAAGATATTTTTCACGTATTCGGAAAGCGGGTTCATAATAGGCGACGCATACATCTGCATGCTTCCGAAGCAGAACATCGGAGCGCTGTACGAATATCTATTGAAAGAGAACTACGACCTTGAGAGCGTAGCGTTCAGCGTAAACAACCAGAACATAGTGCTATCGATGATAATCTACGATCATTACCTGACGTACGAGACAGGGCTGGAAGAATTCAAGGCACTTGTAAAGAAAGCGGATTATTACGACAATTATCTTATAGAGACATACGGAGCGCTTCCGAGGCTTGAAGACTCCGACGATTAGTAATTATAATTATGAAAATCAGGAAAGGTAAAAATATTTATGAGTAAAACAGCGTTTGTTTTTCCCGGGCAGGGTTCTCAGGCAGTGGGCATGGGAAAAGACCTCTATGAAAATTCGGAGAAGGCTAAGAGTTTATACGACAAGGCAGATGAGATAATGGGGATGTCTTTATCAAAACTATCGTTTGACGGTCCTCAGGAAGAACTAAAGCAGACGAACTACACGCAGCCCGCATTGTTTGTCCATTCATACATTCTCGCATCGCTATTAGAAGGAAAGAAAGCAGCAGACTGCACGGCGGGGCATTCGTTAGGTGAATACACAGCCAACGCGTACGCGGGTTCATTTGATTTCGAGACGGGATTAAGATTAGTAAAGACGAGGGGTGAACTGATGAAGCAGTCGGGCGTCATACAGCCGGGAACGATGGCGGCATTAATCGGGTTGAACGAAGAGCAGGTGCTCGAAATATGCAAACTCGCGTCGACCGCGGGCATAGTGCAGGCGGCGAATTACAACTGTCCCGGTCAGATAGTCGTTTCGGGCGACATAGCGGCAATAGATAAAGCGGTAGAGGTCGCGAAGGGAGAGCCGTTCAAATGCAGGCTCGCGAAGAAACTGGAAGTCAGCGGCGCATTTCAANNGGAACTAATGAAAACATCCGACACGGAATTAAGGAACGCGTTACAGAGCACGGAACTATCAGACGCACCGATTCCCGTTTACACGAACGTTGACGCAAAGCCAATAACATCGAAGGATGAAATCAGGGACGCGCTGTCGAGGCAACTTGTATATCCCGTTAAGTGGGAAATGCTAATCAGGAACATGATTGCCGACGGAGTAACAAGGTTTTACGAAATCGGTTCGGGGAAAGTCCTGGCCGGATTAATAAAGAAAATTGATTCTTCGGTTGAGACGTACAACGTTTCGACATTCGAAGATGTTAAAAACATATAAGGGAGCAGACTTGAAAGAATATCCGATAGAGTACAACGGGATAAAAATCGATCCAATAATATTCGCGCAGGGATTTGTTCCAGCGTGCAACATGAAGATATGCCACGGGCAATGCTGCGACTGGGGCGTTTACATGGACAGGGATTTCAGAAACATCATAATGAAATTCGAGAAAGAAATAATCGAAGCGATGGACGAGCATCAGATAAAGGATACCACGAAGTGGTTCGAAACAGAACCCGAGGTGGACCCTGATTTCCCATCGGGTTTCGCGATAGGCACGGAGGTTTACAAGACTCCGAGGAATCATTCGCAGTGCGTGTTCAAGGACAAGCACGGCTACTGTTCGATTCAGGTCGCGGCGGTAAAGAACAACATGCACAAGTGGGCAATAAAGCCGAAGTACTGCATAATGTATCCGCTTACCATACTTGACAACGTGCTCACGTATGATGACGACCACGCGCAGAAACTGGATTACTGCGGTATAGACAAGAAGCAGAATTTCACTCAAACGGTATTCGAGGCGATGACTGAGGAACTCCGATTCGTACTGGGCGAGGACGGTTACAACTACGTGAACGATTACTACCAGAGGCATTACAAAAACACGACGAAATTCTGATGTACGACCTGACAGGCAAAGTTGTTCTAATAACCGGCGGTTCGCGGGGAATCGGCAGAGCGCTTGCGGATAAATTCGCACAACTCGGAGCGAAGGTTGTAATAACATATAAGAGCAGGATAGACTTCAGGCACTTCAAGCCGCGGGGAATACACTATTTCAAGTGTGATTCAGCGGACGCGAAGCGAGTTAAGCAGGTAGTCGAGAACGTCATCAGCAAATTCGGCGGCGTTGACGTGTTAGTGAACAACGCGGGCATAACGAAGGACGGGTTATTAATGAGGATGTCCGAGAGTGACTGGGATTCGGTTATAGACACGAATTTAAAAGGGACGTTTTTATTTTGCAAGCACGCTGCGAAGAGCATGGTAAAGAAGCATTCGGGAAAGATAATAAACGTCAGTTCAGTAGTCGGCACGACGGGCAACGCGGGTCAGGCGAATTACGCGGCATCGAAGGCGGGACAGATAGGAATCACGAAGGCGCTTGCGAAGGAACTCGGACCTTACAACATACAGGTCAATACGTTAGCGCCCGGTTTAGTTGAAACTGACATGATATCGGTACTAAGCGCGGAAGTCAGGGAAAAGATGTACAAGATGACGGGAACGAAACCCGCGAGTCCCGACAAGGTCGCGGACTTCGCGGCATTTCTGGCGTCGCCCGATTCAGACCTTATAAACGGTCAGACATTCATAGTAGAGGCGTCGCAATTAAGAAAGGAAGACAGAAAATATTTTAAAAATAAACCATAACAATGAAGACACTTGAAAATAAAATAGCGATAGTCACGGGCGGAGGCAGGGGAATCGGACGTTCGATAGTAATTGATTTCCTGAACGAAGGCGCGACTGTAATAGCGTACGACAAAGTTTTTCCGGCGGACTTCGACGAGTTCGCGTCCGAGCGCGCGAAGGAGGGTCAGAAAGTTTTTAAGAAATCCGTGGACGTAACTGATACGGAAGGTGTTCAGAAGGCGATAGACGAGACGGCAAAGGAATTCGGCTCGATAGACATACTCGTAAACAACGCGGGTATAACGCGAGACAAATTATTGCTGAGGATGACAGAGGAAGACTGGGACCTGGTGCTCGACGTGAACCTGAAGGGCGCGTTCAACGCGACGAAGGCGGTGACGAAGTACATGGCGAAGCAGAGGAGCGGAAAGATAATCAACATCAGTTCCGTTGTCGGCGTGATGGGCAACGCCGGACAGGTCAATTACTCCGCGTCCAAGGCGGGGATGATAGGACTCACTAAGTCAGCGGCAAAGGAACTGGGAGGAAGGAACGTAACGGTGAACGCAGTAGCGCCCGGATTTGTTGAAACAGAGATGACGCATCAATTGACAGAGGAGCAGAAAGCGGCGTACCTTAACATAATACCTCTGAAGCGTTCCACGAATCCGTCGGAAGTAGCGGGAGTGATAACATTTCTCGCATCACCGAAAGCCGATTACATAACGGGACAGGTGATAATGGTTGACGGCGGAATGGTAATGTAAGAAAAATTCTTACTAAAAAATATTATATGAACAACAAGGTCGTTTGGATAACCGGCGCATCGACCGGTATCGGTAAAGAAATTGCATCGGCATTTTCGAGAGCAGGATATATTGTTGTCGTGACAGGCAGAAGGAAATCGCGGCTCGTAAATCTGGCGGGAGAGATAAAGTTCGCCGGGCGGGAGGCATCGGCATTCGTCTGCAACGTAGCGTCGGAGCGTTCGGTGGCTTCAACAACGAAGCGGATACTGGAGAAGTACGGCAGGATAGACTGTCTTGTCAACAACGCCGGCGTGAAAGTATTCAAGAGCATACTGGAGACAAAGGTTTACGATTACGACTACGTTATGGACATCAATTTAAGGGGTTCTTTCCTGTGCATGAAATCGGTGCTTAAGCGAATGATAAAGATGAAGAGGGGTCATATAATCAATATACTTTCAGTTGCTGCGAACACGGTATATGACAACAGCGCGGTTTACGCGTGTTCAAAAGCAGGATTACTTGCTTTATCGAACAACGTGAGGAATGAAGTAAGAAAGCATAACATAAAAATAACAAACATACTTCCCGGAGCGACGGAGACAGCGATGTGGGATTCGCGGACGAGGCAGAGATACAAAAACAGGATGCTGAGTCCGGAGGACATCGGGGCGATAGCCCTGCAGGTATTCGAGCAGCCGAAGAAGGTAATGGTCGAGGATATAATACTGAGACCAGTAAAAGGAGACATATAATTGGAAATAGGTTTCTGGCATTGGTTTGGTTTTCTGGCTTTTCTGGTGTTGATGCTTGCTCTGGATCTTGGTGTATTCAATAAAAAGCAGCACGAGATAAAAATCAAGGAAGCGTTAGTCTGGAGTTCGGTCTGGATAACGCTCGCACTCTTATTCAACCTCCTAATATTTTACGAAATGGGTCACGACAAGGGGCTCGAGTTTTTCACGGGATACATACTTGAGAAGTCACTGAGCGTGGACAACATATTCGTATTCATACTTCTTTTCAAGTTCTTCGACGTACCGAAGCAGTACCAGCACAAGGTCTTGTACTGGGGGATATTCGGAGCGCTTGTAATGCGAGCGGTGTTAATAGTCATAGGCGCGGCATTGATAGCGAGGTTCTGGTGGGTCATGCTAATCTTCGGAGCGTTTCTCGTAATAGCGGGATTAAAGATGGCATTTCAGAAGGACGAAGCGGTGCATCCCGAGAAGAATCCCGTCGTCAAATTCGTAAAAAGATTTTTACCTGTGGCACCCGAATATCACAAGGATCATTTCTTCATAAGAAAGAACGGGCTATTCGCGACGCCGCTGCTAATAGTGCTGATAGTAATCGAGACATCCGACCTTGTTTTCGCGCTCGACTCAATCCCCGCGATACTCGCGATAACACACGATACATTCATCGTGTTCACGTCAAACGCATTCGCGATACTCGGGCTCAGGGCATTATATTTCGCGCTGTCGGGTGTGATGGACAAGTTTTATTATTTAAAGGTCGGACTTTCCGTAATACTTGTATTCATCGGAATGAAGATGCTGGTATCGGGAGTATTTCACATATCGACGGTAATGTCTCTGATAGTGATTTTAATAGTTCTGACAGTATCAGTCATCGCGTCGCTGGTAAGGACCAGCGCATTGAAAGAGAATAACGGGAAGTAATCAGTTATTGTTACGGGTTTTGTTAGTTCTCCTGAGGAATTCAGTAATCATTGTATCGTCAGAGTCGAAGAGTTCTTTCGGCGTTCCCGAGAAGTAAACCACACCGCCTTCCATCATAACAACTCTTTGGGCGACTTCAATCACGCTAAAGATATCGTGTGTAACTATAATGGACGTAACTTTAAGTTTATCCGCGAGGTCGCGAATAAGTTCATCGATATTGTCGCTCATAACGGGGTCGAGACCCGTAGTGGGTTCGTCGTAGAGAATGTATTCGGGTTCATCGGCAATGGCGCGGGCGAGTGAGACTCTTTTTTTCATACCGCCCGAGAGGTCGGAGGGGCTCATATTCTGAATGCCCGGAAGACCAACGAGTTCAAGTTTCTCCGCAACGATACGGGAAATTTCTTTATCCTTCAGGCGTCTGTTTTCCCTCAGGCCGAGTCCGACATTTTCCTCGACGGACATTGAATCGAAGAGCGCGGCGCCCTGGAAGAGGAAGCCGAATTTCTTGCGAACGGTATAGACATCCTTGCGTGAAAGGTTAACGATATTCCGGCCTTCGATAATGACCTCGCCCTTATCGGGTTTCATCAGACCGATAATATGCTTAAGCATAACGGATTTACCGCAGCCGCTTTTTCCGATAATGACAATCGTTTCACCTTTATTGATGGTCAGATTCACGCCATTCAGCACATTTTTATCGCCGAAACTCTTATAGACATTCTTCAATTCAATCATAGGCAAATTTACAGTTTTTGAGAATCAAAAAATACGAAAAAGGAGAGCAGGAGGATGCAATAAGAGTCTGAAGAGCGATTTAAAATCACGGATTAATTTGATAGTTTTAATAAAAAAAAAGTGTGACACGAAAGTGTCATTCGAATGACACGAATGACACGAAAAGTATCAATTCTTTTTTTGTAAATGTTGAAAAAACAATATGCGGATGCGGAAAATCGTGAAATAGTATCAAAATAGTGTCACACGGTATCATATCAGGCATCTAATAAATTGTTATTACAACATTTGCATTTACCTGAATTAATGACAGGTCAGTGTCATTGGAGAGG
>AMWB02034611.1_pt1 | contig 26836 bp, 21 predicted proteins | sample 200311 | NCBI WGS metagenome assembly AMWB02 (sample SAMN02737377, study PRJNA173069) | bioreactor metagenome | biome: anode biofilm in microbial fuel cells | place: USA: California | collected 2010-12-16 | reverse complement strand
CGGCGCTGCGACCGGCCAGCGGCTCTTTCTGAAAGTAGACGCGGCGGTGGGGTACGCGCCGGAGGGTGCGCGAGGCGGAGCAGTTGACCAGCGACCATTTGGCCACCAACTCGGCATTGTCGAACAGATTCCGCTGGGCGTGACCGGACAGACCGGACCCCGCGAGCAGCTTCAGCAGCAGTTCCAGCTCGGTGAGGTTGGTTCCCTTGCGGGCCAGTTTCAGCCAGTCGCGGGTGTCGAGGGTCAGGTCGTTGTCGAGCGTGTCGACCTCCTGCCAGCTCACCAGGAGCGGCAACATATTGGCGAGCGCTTCGGACTGCTTCTTGCCGAAATAGACATCGTCAATCTCGAGCCGACCGGGATACCAGCGGACCAGCGAACGACAGAGATCATAGCTGAAGGGATGACTGAGCCGGGTGCCGGCGATGCCGGTGTCCTCGAGTTCGGTCGACGCCTTCCGATAGGTGCGGTGCAGGAGGCGAACCCGTCGTTCGAATCGCTGCAGCTCACTTTCCGTCAAGGCAAGCAGCGCTGCGTTGTCCGGATACGCGCGATGGAACGCCAGCAGATCGTGGTACGACTTCAGAAGGTCGGCGGAGGGTATTGGCTGCGCCCTGAGTTGTCGCAACAGACGAGTTCGGAGTGCGGCGGTTGGCGGGTCGAAGCGATAGCGAATCTGTTCAAGGGAATGCAAGATCGCCCGGACCGTCGGCGCACGGCGAGGTGCAGCGGTCCCGGATTTCCGTTCTCGAGTCACGAGTCTCCTCCGATGGTATGCTGAATATGCCTGTACGATGGTAGACAGAAAGGGGGTTCGGTGGCAAGTTTTGACTTGAAGTGGACGACTCAGAGGTGGCGAATCACGCGACTATGGTGACCGGGCTTGGAGTTGATCTCGATATGGTTGGCGATGGCGATGTCCCAGTCGACAAAGCGCATGACGTTGGCGACCTCGCGGGCCACCACGGCGGCCTTGCGAAGGGCGCGGATCTCCTCGACCAGATTGGTCTCGGCCAGCCAGATCGGTTTGCCGGTCTCGCGACAAATGGAGGCCACGGCGTAGCGGTCGATGAAGCGGCCGCGCCGGTAGAGCTCGGCGGTTCGGAGGAGTTTGACCGCCCGCTGCACGGAGCGCAGGAGGGCCGGTCGATAGCCAAGGGCGACCCGGAACTTGATTTTAAAGAGGTGCTCGCCGCGGGGACGGACCTCCGGATCACGGATAGGGCGGAACAGCTCGCGCAGACGGGCGAGGGCGGCCTCGGCGCTGGGGGCGGTAATCAGTGCCCGCCCGTTGTTGCCGGCGAATTTCAGTTCGGCGCCCGTGAAATGGAAGGTGTAAATCATGGCTCTGGTATGATTATCGGTATCGCGGGAGGCGAAGTTGAGGGGCTCGGGGACCTGCCGGAAAAGTCCGAACACCCGCTGTCCCGGGGCGGACAGCGGGATGGAACCGGAGCGGCGGGCCGCTAGCCGAGGTAGTGGAGCTTGCTGTTGCTCGAGGTGAGGAGCGGCTTGTCGTCATCGATCCGGGCGGCGACCACTTCGGCGAAGAACACCGTGTGGTTGCCGGCGGCCACCTGGTTGACGATCCTGCAGTCGAGAAATCCGGCCACGCCGTTGAGAATCGGGGAGCCCGTGACCGGAGCAGCGGTGACCGAGGCGCTCTTGAGTTTCTGGTAGCCGGATTCGGCCGGACCATAGTAGGTCTTGGCCACCTCGGGCGTGGAGGCGGCGATGAAATTGATCACGAACCCGCCGGCCTCCTTGAGGAGGCGCGAAGACTGATGTTTGTTGTGCACGGCCAGCGACACCATGGGCGGCATCGAGCTGACCTGCATGATCCAACTGGCGGTGAAAGCATTGCCATCCTGCCCCTTCCCCATGGTCACGACATAGACGCCATACTCGAGTCGGCGGAGTCCGGTGGTAATCGACTTTTCGGTTATCATGCTGTTCTCCCGGCGAGATTCAGGGTTCCCGTTGTCTCAGTGTTCGAAGGGGTGGTCCTGCGTGAAATCGGGTCGGTAATTCTGGGGGCTGTTGAGTTCCTGCACCCAGCCCCGGTGAAATCCCAGCCGCTCGAATTCCGCCACCACTTCGGCATATTCTTCTGGATGTAACAACCGGCCGAGCCGGGGGTGCCCGGAAACCGCCGGGGTGGGGTGGTATTGGGACATCAGCGAAACGTGCACGTCGGCCGACAGCTCCTCGGCGATCCACCGCAGCACCGCCTTGGAATTCTCGATCTGGCCCGGGATCACCAGATGGCGGATGATCATGCCGAAGAGGATGCAGCCGTTATCGTCGCAGTAGATATTGGCCCCTTTCTGGCGGAACATCTCGCGGACCGCCGCGGTGGCGTGTTCGACATAGTCGGGCGTATCGGAGTACGCCCTGGCGAGGCGATTGTCCAGGTACTTGAGGTCGGGCAGGTAGACGTGAATCTGGTCTTCGAACGACGCAATGGTCTCTCTTTTGTCGAAACTGGAGGTGTTGTAGACGAAGGTCGGATCGCGGCCGATCGCCTTGAGCGTATCGATGATGACCCGCACCTGCGGGATGAAGTGGGACGGCGAGACGAAACCAACCGCGCCGGCGCCCTGATCGAGAATCGCCTCGATCTCGGCGATGATGCGAGTCAGCTCCACGCGGCTGTCGGCGACGGGGGCGTGGCGGCGACTGATCTGCCAGTTCTGGCAATAGACACACTGCATGTTGCAGTGGGTGAAGAAGATGTTACAGATGCCGTGAGGCCCGGAGATGACCGGCTCTTCGCCCCGATGCGCGCAGATCGATCCGACCGAGAACTCCATACCGCTCTGGCAATAGCCGAGGCGGTCGGAGGCGCGGTCGGCGTGGCAGTTGCGGGGGCACTGGGTACAATCCCGCAGTTGCTCCAGCGGAGCCAGGAGCCGTTGCCAGGCGGCTTCATCCAGATGGCGCCGGGTGGTCGAAGGTGGATTCATAACGTCTATAAAAGATACGGCGCGCCGGCCGTCCGAGCAAGCGGATCCTCAGGAGGCGCCGACGCGGATCGGCAGGATGACGATGGGAATTCCCTGGTGGTAGAGCCGCTTCTGGACCGAGAAAATGGTGTAGTTGTGCAGGAACCGGGTCAACATTGATTCCCGCTCAAAGACCAACTGCCCACCGAACAGGACGGCCTTGGGGTATTTCTCCATGATTTCCGGCACGAGTCGCTCGACTTCCTCGACGACATCGACGCCGATAGCCACCATGCTCTCGGCATAGAAGCCGTGATGCTGCAGGTACCGGACGTATCGTTCACCCTCGGAGGTGATATGCTCGGTCAGGTTGTCGATCTCCGAGGAGCCCTTGAAGTTGCCGACATCGATCGTGCCGATCTGGACGAACACGAAGTTCTTGAAGGTCCCTTCAAAGAGCCGGATCACACTCAGCAGCGTATGCAGGCCGAGACCGTTGAAGCCATTCACCAGAAGCACGGCGGTTTTGGCTTTCGGGTTGTAGGGGACGGCTTCCGGCGGCACGTCGGCCGATTTTTCGCTGACGGCGGTCGCGCCGACCAGGAGCTCATCGAGGCGATGTAACTGCTGGGCGGTATAGCGGTAGTGACGTTTGATGCCCAGGGCGATTGCGACGAGCGAGCCGGTCACCAGCAGAGTGAGCCACCCGCCCTCGTTGAATTTCAGGATACTCATGGAGGCGAGAATGAAGCCGGTCAGGACGAGACCGATGCTGTTGACCGTCAGTTTGTTCACCCAGCGTCGTTCGCTCATCCGGGCCTGCCACCAGTGCCGGACCATACCGAGCTGGGCCAGAAAGAAGGTGATGAACACGGTGATACTGTACAGCACGATCAGGAAACGAACAGAGCCGCGCGAAAACAGCACCAGCAGGAAGGCGATGCCGCCCATCATCAGGATGCCGTTCTGGGTAACGAGGCGGTCGCTGAGCATGGAGAACCTCGAGGGGAACCAGCGGTCGATCGCCATGTTGGCCAATACCCTGGGGCCACCGAGGAAACCGGTCTGGGCCGCCACGAACAACAGGGCGGCTTCGGACATCAGCGTGACCGTGACAAAGGCCGTTCCCCAGCCGCCCCAGCCCGCGGAGATTCGCTCGAACAGCACTGCGTTGAGCGTCCTTCCGGGAGAGTGCTCGACATGGAACAACAGATACGCAACCATCAGGCCGAGTACCATGAAGGACAGCGACAACGCCATATAGAACATGGTCTTCTTGCCGTTCTCGACCCGCGGGTGGCGGATCAGCGGCAGGCCGTTGGAAACCGCCTCAATACCGGTGTAGGTACCGGCGCCGAAGCTGTAGGAACGCAGCAGCAAGAAGATCAGCCCCATCAGGCCGATCTCTTCCTGCGTCTGCGAGATATCCCGACCCGTGGTGGTGATGATTTCCGGCAGGTTCGGGATGTGGGTGCCGACTGCGTACAGCACAGCAAAAACATGAGTAGCAACGAAAATCAGCATGATCGGAATCAGCGGCACGACCGATTCCCGAATACCGCGCAGGTTGACGACAGTCAGGAGCAGTACCCCGAACAGGGCGAACGGCAGACGGAATCCCTGCCATTCGATCGGGAGAAAGCTGAACAGGGCATCGGCGCCGCTGGAGACAGAGAGCGCGATCGTGAGCACGTAGTCGATGAGCAGGGCGCAGCCCGAGACCATGCCGAGGGTGGGGCTGAGCAGCTTGCTGGCCACCAGATAGCCGCCGCCGCCGGAAGGAAACAGCTCGATGATGTGCGTGTAACAGGTGCTGATGACAAGAACGGTGGCCACCGACGCCAGCGCGACCAGCAGTGCGAGATAGTTGTGTCCACCCAGCGCCAGGAACGCCTCTTCCGGACCATAGCACGATGACGACAGACCATCGGCCCCCATCCCAATCCAGGCGAGGAACGCCGTCAACGACAGGGCATGGAACAGCGAGCGATCCTTCAGGTCACGGCTGTCGCCGATGAGGAGCGTCTTGACTTTCTTGCTCAGTGACGGTTGTGGGTCAGTCAAATCATTATCTCGCTTCCAGTCCCAGACAGTATCGGCACTGTGGGCCGTCCTCCGAAAACAGGACCGCTTATTAAATGTCTATTCCGGCCAATAGCAACAGACATTTGACACACTTGGGGGTGTCCGCCCAACTCGTTAGAACACCATCGGTTACCGGTCGCCTACCGACTGACCAGGAAGAACGTCCGGTGGCACTCGGCGGTTACTTCGGCGCCGGAGGGGTCGAACATGCGGCAGGGACCGAACCCGGCCGAAGCCAGGGCAGCCCGAATTTCCTCTTCGGAATACGCGCGCTGCTCCAGTGCGAGATCGACACGCTTCCAAACTTGTTCGACAAGTTGGAACAGGGTGAAGTCGAAACGCCCGCAGCGTTGCTCGGCATCGTAGCTGTTCCGCACCGCCACCACGTGATCCGGTTCCACCAAAGAGAATGATCCGCGCCACCGTTCGCGATAGCCTGTATCCATATTGAGATCGAACAGGAACGGTGCGCCCGGCTTCAGCACTCGCCCCGTCTGCACAAAAGCCTGCGTCAGATCTTCGATCGTCATGAGGTGATTGAGACTGTCGTAGGTCGAAATGGCGGCATCGAACCGGTCCCCCAGAACAAAGGAACGGGCATCGGCCAGATGAAAATCAGCGCCCGGTGCGTTGTGACGAGCATAGCCGAGCATTTCCTCGGACCCGTCCACGCCGGTGACCCGGAAGCCGCGTATCGTCAAAGCCGCGGCCAACTGGCCGGTGCCGCAGCACAGATCGAGGATAGCGGCGCCGGAAGGCAAGTTGGCGAGAACAAGTCGCTCGATGAGGGGCAGCACGCGCGGGACCCATTGGTCCCCCCAGTGCCGATTGTAGGTCCAGGCGAAGCGATCATAGGCGTTGTAGCGATCGGTGGTCATAGTGGCTCCGGCTGGAAGATAGGGACTCGCACAACGGCTGGAAAGAGAAGAGATGGAACGGCTGGGCCGCGCAATTCAGCGTCGGGAGTGCGCCGGCAAAGCGGAGGGTCTGGCGCCTGCCACACCGAGCGCGCCGCGCTCGAACGTGATCGCTCCCAGCAGGGAGTCGACCCAGAAATAGCTCTCCGCTCTGAACGGCAGATACCAGAGGCGGGCATCGACCGGCGCAATAGAGAGATCGGCCGATGCAGCACGGACGCGACGCTCCGAAAGGTCGCGTTGAATGATGACCTCGGCCAGGGTCAGGGCCTGATTGAGCCCGGCCACTACCGGTTCGTGGATGGTCTCGAGTCGGTCCAGTTCGGACACGGAGAGCTGCGAGGCCGCCGTGGTGACCCGCCGGGAGAGGCGGTACAGGCTTTCGAAGTTCCGCATGGCGAAGGCCGGAATAACGAGCTCCCGGGACGGATAGATCCCGCCCAAAACGGAGTGGACGCCTGCGGCGCTGGACTCCGAAAGATGGAATGCCCAGAAGGGATACCAATTGTGCTCTTTCGCCTGGTCGATCGCGACCGCCTGAATGCTGCGATTCAAAAGAGGCGAGGACTCCAGAAACTCGACCCGTTGGCAGTTGTGGCAGGCGTAGACGAACGACCGCGATTCCGGCAGATCGATGCCGCAATTGCTGCAGCGATGGAGCGCTACGGCTATCTGTCCGATCGACACGGCCAGCGATTCCTCGGAAACGACCGGCGTTTCCGTCTCCACGATTCGGCACTCGGTGGCGACCCGCCCGGTGACGGCATCGACGGCAAATTGACGGAGGCCGTGGCTGTCGGTTGATTCGGCGAGAAAATACGGAAAGTAGACGACGGAGCCGACCGGATGAAAGAGGCGGGTGCTGTTGTCGCCCGATTTCCCGCCATCGATCCGTCCCATTGTCCCGACACTGTTCCGGGCCCGAGTCGCGGCTTCCTCCCACGGCGTTGTCAGGGGGAGGATGTCAAAGTCATCCGGGAGCGTCTCGCGCGAAAAGGGCCTGAGGCGCAGGTAGTCGGTGCGCAGGCCGAGCGAGTACGGGATGATCTCGGAGCGCGGTCCGGCCGGCAGCGTGGCGACATAGGGCAACAGGTTGATATCGGTGCGCGTGCGCTCCTGGGGCTCCTGCTCGGCGTACTCATCCTCCGTCTCCGGCTCAACCTCGTAGGTGACGGTACGGACTTTGAGCATCACGGCATCGATCTTCCAGTACGGGTAGAGCAGCCGCTTGATCTGCAGTCCGGTGCCGGTGAGCGGCAGGTTGTTGTCGCGGCAGTGGCGGTCCACGGCGAAGCGGACATCGGTGATCGGTTTCCGGGGCGCCACCAGAAAGGCCGGCGGCGCCTCGGGCATGATGAGGCGCAGCACGGAGGCGCAGTGCGGACAGACGACGAGGTGGAAATCTCCCTGGAGTTCCAATTCGCCGCCACAGCCGGGGCAACTGACGCCGATGAAAAAGCCGCCTTTATGCGGGCTTCTGACCGTCGCCATTGACCTGCTTTCCACACGAACCGCAGAACTTCGAGCCGGGGACCAGTTCCGCCTTGCAGTGCGGGCAGGCCGCCTTGGCATCGAGCTTGCAGCCACAGAAGAGACAGAAGTTGGCCTCGGTCGGCAGTTCCTTGTGGCAGGACGGGCAGAGATTCTGCACCACCATGGCATGACCGCAGCGGTAGCAATAGCGGGACTGCTCCGGCGTATCGGTGTGGCAGGTCGGGCAGGTGACGGTGGCGACCGGCTCGCGGCGCAGTTCTACCTGCTCGGGGGCGAACACTTTGGAGAGCATGCCGGGCATCATCACGCCGACCCCGGCCCCCATTCCGAGAGCCGATCCGGCCTGCGCGGGACCACCGGGGCTGCCGAGTCCCTTGGCCATCTCGAATTTGAGAAACTTGTCCAGATCCCCCACCGCTTCCAGCCCCGAGCGCTGGTCGATCATCTTGGCCACTTCTTCGGGCGGGGTGATGGACGAGATGTAGAAATCCACCAGCGACAGTCCATATTTCTCGAACTCGACCCGTACCACTTCCTTGAAGCGACCGGCGAGTTCCGTATACTGCCTGGGCAGGTCCAGAATCGTGTCGAGCTTTTCGCCGAGCAGGTCGTTGAGCCGGGCGACGATGACATCGCGAAGGTAATCCTGGATATCCTCGGTCGAATAGCGGGCCTGGCGACCGACGATAGAGTTCAAAAAGAGACTCGGTTTGTCCACGCGAAAGGTGTAGGCGCCGTGACCGCGGAGGCGAACCAGACCCAGTTTGGAATCGCGGAAGGTGACCGGGTCGCGGGTTCCCCATTTGAGATTGGTGAATACCTTCAAATTGATGAAGTAGACCTCAGCCCGAAACGGGGAGTTGAAGGCAAAAGGGAATGACAACAGCCGGGTCAGAATCGGCAGGTTCAGGGTGGTGAGGGTATGGCGGCCGGCCGAGAACAGGTCGGCGGCGTGGCCATCTTTGAAGAAGATCGCCAGTTGGCTGTCCCGGACGATAAGCTGGGCGCCCAGCTTAAAATCGGCCGAGCCCTCCTGAGGGAGGCGGTGAATGATCTCGTCCCCGCTGGGGTCCATCCATTCAATGACTTCAATGAGTAAGGACATAGGTCTCTCCGTACATACCGGCGTTGAGCAGTATAGATACCTGTAATGTCGGCAGAGATTGCCGACAATTGAATTGGTGCTTCCCGCCGGGGAACCGGAGGGGCCGCGGTCGCCTTATAGGGTAAAGTACCACTCATCCAGAGGAGATTCAGCATGAGGTTTGAGAGTGTTGTCGAGGCTATCGGCCGGACCCCGTTGATTCGAATCAACCATCTGGTCTCGCCCGATTCGGCGGCTCTGTACGCCAAGATGGAGAGCTACAATCCGTGCGGTTCGGTCAAGGACCGAATTGGGGCGGCCATGATCGAGGCGGCCGAGCGGGAGGGGAAACTCAAACCGGGCATGACGATCGTGGAGCCGACCTCCGGCAATACCGGCATCGCCCTCGCCTGGGTGGCGGCGGCCAAGGGATACAAATGCGTAATCGTGATGCCGGAGACCATGAGTCTGGAGCGGCGGGCCGTCCTCAAGCACTTTGGCTGCGAGTTGATCCTGACACCCGGCGCCGAGGGGATGAAGGGCTCGATCCGGGTGGCCGAGGAGCTGGTGGCCCGCCACGGGTATTTCATGCCGATGCAGTTCGCCAATCCGGCTAATCCGGAGATCCACCGCAGGACAACGGGGCCGGAGATTATCAGGGACCTGGGTGATCTCCATCTCGATGCCTTCGTGGCCGGAGTCGGAACCGGCGGGACGGTCAGCGGCGCAGGGGCGGCCCTGAAGGAGAAATACGGCTGCAAAGTGTACGCCGTCGAGCCGGTGGCCTCGCCGGTACTTTCCGGTGGGCAGCATTCCCCCCACCCGATCCAGGGAATTGGGGCCGGGTTTGTCCCCAAGAACTACGATGCCCGCGTGGTGGATGGGATCGTCCAGGTATCCAACGAGGATGCCCTGGGCACCGCCAAACTGCTGGCTCGAATGGAAGGGATTCTGGCCGGTATCTCCTCCGGGGCGGTTGTCTGGGCCGGACTCCAGGTAGCGGCGAAACTCGGAAAAGGGAAAACGGTGGTGACGTTCGTCTGCGATACGGGCGAGCGCTATCTCTCGACCAAGCTGTTTACCGAATAGGTGTATATAAGCCGGACCGAATTGTCGATACAGGTGACTATGCTGGCAACTTTTGAAGATATCAGGGCGATTTACCGGAACGACCCGGCGGCGAAGAACATTGAGTTCCTGCTGTATCCGGGGTTTCATGCCATTACGTTTCACCGGTTTAACCATCTGCTCTACAACCTGCATATTCCGTTCATACCCCGGCTCTTTTCGCAGTTGGTGAGGTTCTTTACCGGACTGGAGATTCACCCGGGAGCGAAGATCGGCAAGGGGTTCTTTGTGGATCACGGGGCCGGTGTGGTGATCGGCGAGACGACCGAGATCGGACGAAACTGCGTCCTGTTTCACAACGTGACGCTCGGTGGTACCGGCAAACATACGGGGAAGCGCCACCCGACGCTCGGGAACAACGTGTTGATCGGGACCGGGGCGATTTTGCTGGGGCCGATTACGGTCGGGGATAACGTCAAGATCGGCGCCAACAGCTTTGTGGTGATGCGGGATGTACCCTCGAATTGTACGGTAGGCGGAACACCGGCCAAGATCATCAAGCGGGGCGAGCGGTTTGTCGACGAGGAGTTGCCGAAGACGATCGTCGACGTGGCTGCCTGAGCGACACGAAGGCCAAAGAACGTCGCCTTCTTAGTCCACCTAAAAGAGCCTTTTCGTTCTGATTCGCCGACAATTCCTCCATAAAAATATTGACAATATCGAGTATTTCATCTATCTTTAATACAGAAAGTCTCCTGATTCGTGGGCCAGGCTTCGGACGGCTCGGCAGGGGGACTCTCTGATAGTGAATTGCTTTCGTTGTTACCGCATGCCCCCGGACCTCCCGGGGGCGTGTTTTTGTGTGAGGACCGAAGAACGTACATGCGAACGGCCCGGAAGAGCGCTGCTCCGCCGGGCCGCAAATGATCGCCAATGACTGCGAGGAAAGGTTACCGCATGGTGGTGCCGAGCGGCTTCCCCGGTTCAAACGATTCCTGGCGGGCCACCACGCCGTTCTCGTCGTAGGTGGTCCAAACGCCGACCTTCTCTCCCTCGCGGTACTGCCCCTCGATCCAGCGGAGGCCGCTGGGACGCCAGGAGGCATAGGTACCTTCGCGAAGCCCTTCCCGATAGCCGGACTGCTCTTTCTTCTGGCCGGACTCGTACCAGAGAGTCCAGAGCCCCTCAGGCATTCCCTGGCGGTAGGTGCGCTCTTCCTGCTTGGCGCCGGACTGATACCAGCTTGTCCAGGTGCCGTTCTCCTTGCCCACCGTCATGAACCACTCCTGTTTCCGCTGGCCGTTCTGATACCAGCGAATCCAGTGGTCATCGGGGGCACCGCGGCGATACTTCCCCTTTTCCTGCGGCTGGCCGTTGTCGAAGTAAGCGACGTACGGACCATGCAGTTGCCCCTCGAGGTAATTGCTGTTCATCTTGAGGGTTCCGTTCTCGTAGAAGCCGACCCACGGCCCCTGCTTGAGCCCCTTGAGATAGACACCCTGGGATTCCTTCTGGCCGGAAGGATACCAGGAGGTAAACTGCCCCTGCTTGACCACCGCGCCGGCGGCGTCGGTCTGTTCCTTCCACTCCGCTTTGACTTTGCGGTTTTCGTAGAATTCGCGCTTCTGCCGAATCGTTCCGGAACAGGCGCCCAGGAAGATGGCGGCGATGATGACGGACATGATGACTATAACAACTCGCTTCATGAACGATACCTCCCGGTTGGTTTAGGGATATATCAGCGATTATCGGACACGATGCAGATGCAGTTGAGAAAAACGAGCGGCGGCGCAGGTGACCGCCCACGAATGTGCGAAAACTGGATTGTCCATGTATTGCACATGCACGCAGAAGCGGGAAATCCGTGCGCATGGTGGGCAGGCTTTTCCCGCTTCAGTCGATGGGTGAAATTGCGACGAAATCAGTATTTGTACTTCGGCTGCCAGCCGGCCGGTCCTTTCGGAAGGAGATCCAGAAGCGGCCAGACCGAGCAGAAATCATCGCCGGGCCCGAAGTAGGTGTGAGCGGTCTGGTAGATCTTCCCCTTCTTGTCGCGGACAAAGGTCGAGACACCGGGCCACGGGCGATTCTCCGGGGTGGCGAATCCAATATCCATGAAGAAACTGGTACCGTGGCTGGAGAACATCCGGAACTGCCATTTGCGGCCGCGGGCGAAGGTCCGCTGCGCCTTGTAGTCATCGGGGGAGACCACCACGAACGGCACGCGGTTCTCCATGTGCTTGTAGATGCCGTTGAAGCCATCGGCCCACAGCGTGCAGTACGGGCACCCCTTCCCCATGTTGTGGATGACGACCAGCTCGTTGCGGTCATCGAATAAACTGGAAAGGGTGATTTTCTTGCCGGCCCAGGTGGTGAAGGTGTAGTCGGCGACGAGCCGTTTTGGCTGACGGCGGCGGAGTTTGACCAGTTGCAGCTTGGCCTTGAGGATTTCCTTTTCGAGTTTTTGGATCGCTTTGTCGGTGCGCGGCGCCTTGACGGGCATGGCTTCCTCCTTGGGTGGTGGTTTGGTGAGAGGAGTATAATATGGATGGTTTCGGGACACAATAGCGCGATGTGGCGGGGAGGCGAATTGTGATCTTGACAGAGCATGGAGTGGGTGGTAGGTTATTGCCGCATGGCTGCGACCGGGGAGTTTCCGGGCGGCGGAGGAACAATTCAAACAGACCCATTGGGATAAGGAGGGTGACTATGGCGTTACAGTATCACTGTACGAGGTGCGGCAACGACTTTGAGGTGCCGGACAGCACGGCGGAGCGGACATTCAAGTGCACCGCTTGCGGCGCGGAGGGGGCGTACTTGGTGTCAAACACAACTCCGAATCCTGATCGGCTGTCGGTCGATGGACTGGTGGTGGGAAGCTGGCGGGCGTTCAGGGGGAACGCGGCCTTGATGATCAGTGTCGTTCTGTTCGGCGCGGCCATTCTTCAGGCAACCTTGCTGTTGTTCGGAGCTCCTTTCACCATCACCGAGGAAACCTACATTCCACTCAGGACGATGGCACTCTTCTGGGCCGTTCTGTTCCTTGAATCCGTCCTTATCGGTATCCCGGTCTCGTGTGTATTGATGCTGCGCGGGCTTGGGCATTTCTGCGACCGAGCACCCCAATTCGCCCAGTGTTTGCAGGTTTCCTTCAGGCGGCTTCCGGCCATCTTTGTTTCGCAATTTGTCGGATTCATTCTCGTTGTGCTCATGATGGTCACTCTAATCGGGATACCATTTGGTGTCTATTTCCTGGTGTCGTGGATTTTCTCCGGAGTAGTTGCCCTGCTTACAGAGAAGATGAATCCGCTCAAGATACTCGCAGGGAGTCGCAGCCTGGTGCGGGGTGAGTGGCTGAGAGTATTCCTCGTTGGAATTGTGGTTTGGGTAGTCGTCATCATTCTGGCAATGCCATACTATCTCATGCCCCTCGACGTCGCCAAGGGTCTCTCGGTATTGGGCTCGATTATCTTCTCGTCGCTCTTGACCTTGGCGGTTACGCTCACTGAGATTGTCCTGTACCTCCAACTACGCTCCGAAAAAGAGGGATTAACCAAGACGCAGTTGGCTGCTGAGATCGACGGTCTGTTAAGCCGAAGCTGAATCACTTTCTGGAGGACGGAGAGCAAACCTCTCCGTACTTCCCCTTTTCCCCCCTTTCGCTCCCGCGAGCCACCATCTATATTCCCCTCAGTTAGATACAGCACCTCGCCTCAGAAGGATGGTCACCATGACTCGTCGCTCTCTGCATTCGTTTGTTTTCCTGATACTGCTCGCACTAACAGGCTTTCCCATGGTCACCCAGCCGGCGCTCGGAGCCGAGCCGGATAGGGCCAAGGCAGAACCCAAGTGGGATGTCGCCAATCCCGGGGAGCCATGCGATACGCTGGCGTTCGATGTTACCGAAGGGGCCTGGATCAGTCTCGATGTCAGCCCGGACGGCAAGACGATCGTGTTCGATCTGCTGGGGGACATTTACTCCCTGCCGATCACCGGCGGCAACGCCACGCTGCTGTCCGGCGGTCTCCCCTATGAGACACAGCCGCGCTTCAGCCCGGACGGCAAATGGATTTCATTCACGAGCGATCGCGCGGGCGGCGACAATATCTGGATCATGAAGCCGGATGGCTCCGAGCGGACCCAGATCACCAAAGAAGATTACCGCCTGCTCAACAACGCGAACTGGCATCCGGGCGGAGAATATATCGTCGCGCGCAAGCATTTCACCAGCGGCCGTAGCATGGGAGCAGGTGAAATGTGGCTCTACCACGTGCCGGATGGCGGCGCGGGGGTCGGCCTTACCAGTCGCAAGAATGACCAGCAGGATGCCGGCGAACCGATCTTCTCGCCGGACGGCAAGTATCTCTACTGGTCGGAGGACATGACGCCGGGCGGGTATTTCCAGTACAACAAAGACCCGAACGGCACGATCTATGTGGTCCGTCGGCTCGATCTGGCGACCAACGAAATTCGCGAAATCATCTCGTTGGCCGGCAGCGCCTGTCGCCCGCAGATCAGCCCGGACGGCAAGACCATGGCGTTTGTCCGCCGCGTCCGCACCAAGAGCGTGCTGGCGCTCTACAACCTGGAGAGTGGCGAGGTGCGACATCTGTGGGATGGTCTCGATGAAGATCAGCAGGAGACCTGGGCGATTTTCGGCCCGTTCCCCGGCTACGCCTGGACGCCGGACGGCCAGAATATCGTGATCACGGCCAAAGGGAAGATCTGGCGGGTCGATGTGGCGAGTGGTTCGCCGGTCGAAATTCCGTTCAAGGCCCACATGGTGCAGACACCGGCCAAGACGGTGCGGTTCGATCAGACGATCGCCGGCGACAAATTTCCGGTGAAAGTGATCCGCTGGCCGCAAGTGCTGCCGAACGGCAAAGATGTCGTGTTCCAGGCGCTGGGATACCTGTACCGATACAATCCCGTCACCGATGCGCGCGCGCGTATCACCCGGCAGACGGGGCATTTCGAATTCGCGCCCTCGCTTAGCCCCGATGGCAAGTCGCTGGTCTGCGTGACCTGGAACGACCAGAATGGCGGACGTATCAAGACCGTCCGTCTCGATAATGGGCTGGAGCAGGTGATTGTCAACCGCCCCGGGCATTACGTAACCGCCTCATTCAGCCCGGATGGCCAGTGGGTGGTGTATCATCGGGGTGGCGGCGATGGCTTCCGCGGCCGACTCTGGGACGAGGATCCGGGTATCTACATGGTGGACGCCACCGGCCGAACAACACCCCGTTTCCTGACTCGCGAGGGACGAAATCCGGTCTTCAGTAAGGACGGACAGCGGATTTACCTCCAATCCTATGATGGCGAAAAGTCGGCGCTGGTGAGTGTGGACTTGCTGGGTTCGGATCGACGGGTCCATGTGACCTCGGAGCGGGCGGTCGATTTCCGCCTCTCCCCCGATGAAAACTGGCTGGCGTTCGAGGAGCTCTGGCAGGCGTATGTCGTGCCGTTCCCGCACAGCAGTGTCCCGCTCCATGTCGCGCCGGAGATGACGAGCTTGCCGGTGCGGCGGCTTTCGGCGGATGCCGGGACCTTCCTCTCATGGTCATCCGACAGCAAAACGGTCCACTGGAGTCTGGGGCCGGAACTTTCCAGCGTGGAGATCGCCAAACTGTATGTTCCGGAACCGGCCGCAAAAGAAGGGGACAAAAAGCCGGAGAGTGATGGTCCGAAAGTGAAGCCCGAGACGGTCAATCTGGGCTGGATGGAGCCGTGCGATATCCCGAACAGTGACCTCTATCTTGTCGGGGCGAAGGTTCTCCCGATGAACGACCTATCCGTCATCGAGAACGGGGTCGTGCATGTCAAGGGCCAGAAGATTGTCGAGGTGGGGACCAGGGACAAAGTGACTGTCCCGGCCGGCGCGAAGACGCTTGATGTTTCCGGCATGACGCTCATGCCGGGGATGATCGATGTCCACGCCCATCCGTGGTCGAGCAACAACGATATTTACCCGCAGCGGAACTGGTCGTATCTCGCGAATCTGGCGTTCGGTGTCACCACCATGCACGACCCGAGCAACAACAGCCAGATGGTGTTCGCCAATGCCGAACTGGTGAAGCAGGGGACATGGCTGGGGCCGCGCGTCTTCTCCACCGGAACCATTCTCTATGGCGCGGAGGGGGATTTTAAGACGGTGATCAACAAGTACGAGGATGCGATCAGCGCGATCAAGCGGACCGCTGCCTGGGGCGCGATCTCGGTCAAGAGCTACAACCAGCCGCGCCGCGAACAGCGCCAGATGGTGATCAAAGCGGCGCGGTCGCTGGGGATCGAGGTTATTCCCGAAGGGGGATCGACACTGTATTACAACATGACGCATTTCCTCGATGGCCACACCACGCTCGAGCATCCGGTGCCGGTAGCGCCGCTGTATGAGCCGGAACTTCGGTTGATGGGACGGTTCGGGACCGGCTACACGCCGACGCTGATCGTTGGCTACGGCGGTCTCTGGGGCGAAAACTACTGGTACCAGCACACCAACGTCTGGGAGAACAAGCGGCTGTTGCACTTCACGCCGCGCTCGGTGGTCGACCCGCGTTCGCGCCGTCGCCCGATGGCGCCGGAGGAGGAGTATCACCAGTTCGCGCTCTCCAAGACGGCGACCGAGGTGCTGCGCCGCGGCGGCAATGTGGAACTGGGCGCGCACGGGCAGTTGCAGGGGCTGGGCGCACACTGGGAGCTTTGGATACTGCAACAGGGTGGGATGACCAACCACGAGGCGCTTCGTTGCGCCACCTGGATGGGAGCGCGGGCGCTGGGGATGGACAAGCAGCTTGGGTCTATCCAGCCGGGGCTGCTGGCGGATTTGATCGTGATCGAGGGGGACCCCACGAAGGACATCCGGCAGTCGGAGCAGGTCAAGTACGTGATGGTGAACGGGCGGCTGTATGATGCGATGACGCTCGATCAGTTGGAGCCGACCAACAAGCCGCTGCCGCCCGGCCCGAATCTTGACGGCGTGTTGGGTACGGATGTGAGCGACGGGTGTATTGGGGAATGAGGGGTGTGACCTCTAGTTCCGTCAGGTCTTGCGACGGTCGCCCGCAAGGGCGAGCGTCGTGTGACCTGACGGCTCTCGGTGGTGTCATTCCGAGGAAGGCGCGCGCCTCGCGCACCGACGAGGAATCTGTTCACGCGCGAGGGAGCACGAATTGACGATGTAGTGCAGACTTACCATTGTCAGATTGTCACGTCGTCCCGCTCGGAGCGGGACTCCTCACAATGACCATTCCTACATGGCTCATGAAAAAGCCGTCAGCCAGAGACGGCTAACGGCACGAACTGAGATTGCTTCGACGCAGCGAAACGCCGCGCCTCGCAATGACGATAGAATGGACCGTCGGGTCACACGGTCCGAAGCGGACCGCAAGACCCGACGGAACGAGGGTGGCAGGTCACGCGATCAGGAACAGGCCGTCCGTGATCAGCTTGGTCAGTTCCGGGCGGGAGGCGGCCTTGGCGTCCAGCGATTGCTTGATCTCCAGACGAAGCTCCGGATACAGGCTCTTCTTGAACAGAATCTCCAGTATCTCCATCGAGGCGAGCCAGTCCTGCGAATGGTTCGTCTTCAGGTCGGACCAGAGGCCGTGCAGTTCATCGTAGGGACGCTTGTGGTCCCGGATATCGCGAATCTGCTGATACAGCGCGTGCAGTTTGCGCGCACGGTCATCGTGGGTCACTTTGATCGTCCGCTGCCGTGAGATGAGCGGCACCTGGTCGTAGGCGTCCTTGTCCGCCGCGCCTGAGAAGACAGAGACAACCTTCTCCCCCACTGCCATGTCGTAGGTTCCCCATTCCGGCTTGAACAGCACGCGGCCGCCGTGGGTAACTTTGCAGGCGCTGAAAATCATGAGGATGATCCTGCCGTTCCGCCGTTCGATTCGCTCCAGATGCCCGGTGACTTTGATGCCCCCCTCGAACGAGAGCGTTACATCCTTGCCGGTCTCGATCTTCTGGTCGCGAAGCTGTGAGTCGGACATCGTCTCCAGCGGCTGGATGACGCCGGCGAGGCGCCCGACGGGCGAGCCGAAGCCATCGGCGTGACATTCTCTGCCGTGCCCCTCGACCTGCTTGTGGTCGTAGGCGAGCGCCGAGGGACCGGTCGTGCGGAGATAAATCGGCTGGCCATCGCGGCCGGTAATCAGTTCGCTGAACGGTCCGGTGACTTGCAGGCCGGAGGAGAACTGGCAACTGCAGACATTACCGCACTCGATCGCTTTGGTCAGCCCCTCGCTCCCCCCCACCGTGTACGCCATGGTGGCCACGAACTGGTCCAGCACTTTGTTGAGGTGCTTGAAGTCGGGCGTCACGAACAATTGAGGCTGCTTGGTGGTGATATCGAACGCGTAGGCGGCGGCGTTCAAGTCGTACGGGATCTTCGTCACGTTCTCTTCGAGGCACGACACCGCCTCACCGATGGAGGAGAGCAACCCGGCGCCGTAAATCTTCGGGTTTTCCATCGTCCCGATCAGACCGTATTCGACCGTCCACCAGTGCAGGCGACTCAAGCATGCCATTTCGGACGGTTCCCCCAGGTTCGCCTGACGATCGAGCACCTCCTTCAGGGCGCGCTCGACTTCCTTCGGGTCGCTGTCCGGCGCCTCTTTGAGAATGGAAAGGCGGCGGATCGACTCGTACAGTTCAAAATCCTTCTTCGAGGACATGGCGCGGCTCCCCACCTGACCGAACCGGTTCAGGTAGTCGGCATACTCGCCATCGACAATGATCGGCGCGTGTCCGGCTGCCTCGTGGACGATATCCGGGGCGGGCGTATATTCGATATGGTTGATCTGGCGCATGTCGCAGGCGATCACGAGCACCTTGTACGCCTGGAACTCCATGAAGGCGGCGGGGGGAATAAAGCCGTCCACCGCCACCGCCCCCCAACCGATCTTGCCGAGGATACCGTTCATGTCCTCGATCCGAGGGATGGCATCGAGGTTAATGCCGGTGTTCAGAAGGCCGGTGAAGTAGACGCGATGGGCGTGCTCCTTGAGGATATGGACCGCCTGTTTCATGATATAGCGCCAGACGGCGTGGTCGACCGGGGTGTAGTCATCGAAACGCTGGTCGACCGCGAACTGCCGAAGGTGATTGGGCAGGCGGGCCACCTGCGGGTTGTCGGTCCGAAGGGGGGCCGGGACGGTCGGCTGGACATGGGGCATCACCGCGCTCCTTCTGAGTGGTGTTCACACGACGGCCGCTCCGGCTCCCGGGAATCGGCGCCGGGGCGGGGGCTGTCAACATGTACTAAACAAGTCTAAGATACGTTTGGTTCGGCCGGTCGGCAACTGTTTGTTGGCCCGGCTGTCCGGAACTGACCGGGCCCGACCCCGGTTTTGATAGTAGATACGGACCACGGAAACAAGGAGTTCTGAGGTCCACTAGCCGGTCAAAAACTGGTTGCCCCGGGGGTCACCGGAGGCTATGTTGGAGCGTCTTATCTACCGACCCGCCGGGCCTTCGCGAATGGGAAGTGAGAGAAATGGATTTTACACGGGGATCAAGGACATGGCAGATGTGATCGGAATCCGCGGGTACGATTTCGTCGAATTCTATGTCGGTTCGGCGAAGATGTCGGCGTACTGGTTTGCCCGGGCGCTGGGAATGGACATAGCCGGCTACTCCGGGCCGGAGACCGGCGTGCGGGACCGCATGTCGTTCCTGCTGACCAAGAACCGCCTCAAGTTCGTGGTGACCTCGGCGCTGCTGCCGGGCAACTACGAGGTCCAGGGGTTCGTGGGACGGCACGGTGACGGCGTCAAGCGCTGGGCGATCGAGGTGAATGAGGTCGAGCAGGCGTTTCAGTATGCCACGCAGCACGGGGCGGTGATGGTCACGAAGCCGTACCGCCTCGAGGACCGCCACGGCTACGTGGAGGAGGCATCGATACGGCTGTACGACGATACGGAACTGGTGTTCGTCAACCGGGATCATTACGACTTCATTTTCCGACCCGGCTTCTGCTCCCCGCTTCAGAAGCTCCGGATGGAACATCGGGAGACCGGGATTATCGGCGTCGATCACATCGTCGGGAATGTCCGCGAAAACGAGATGAACCTCTGGGCCGAGTACTTCAACAAGACGATGGGGTTCGAAACGTTCGTGGATTTCAAGGCCGGGGACATCGGCACCCAGTACTCGGCGCTTCTGTCCAAGGTGGTTCGCAGCGCGGACAGCCGGATTCGGAACCCGATCAACGAGCCGTTCCAGGGGCTGAAGAAGTCGCAGATCGAAGAGTATATCGAGCAGTATCACGGTTCCGGCGTGCAGCATATCGCGATCTCCACGGAGAACATCGTGACGACGATCTCGGCGCTGCGGGCCAACGGGGTCGAGTTCCTCCATGTACCGGAGACATACTACGAACGGTTACGGCAGCGGGAAGACGTGCTGATCGAGGAGAACATCGATGACCTGCAGGACCTCGGCATCCTCTGCGATATCGAGGGGCAGGGGTACCTGCTCCAGTTGTTCACCAAGCCGACCGGTGACCGCCCCACCTTCTTCTTCGAGTTTATCCAGCGCCGGGGCGGCAGCCAGGGGTTCGGGAAGGGGAATTTCCAGTCGCTGTTCGAATCGATCGAACTGGACCAGAAATTGCGCGGAAATCTGGACCGGGAGTATCAGCCCGGCATGCCGGCCTGCTGAGGCTGCCGGATCGGGCGTAAGGAAGGAGACAGGGAGTGCCGTTTTACCATAGACTGGGCAAGATTCCGCCCCGCAAGCACACGCAGTTCTACAAGCCGGATGGCGTGTCGCTCTATCGCGAAGAGCTGTATTCGACGCTCGGGTTCTCGGGCGTCTACTCCAACAAGTATCATATTCACATGCCGACCTCCATTCACCGGGTGCGTGAGCTGCCCCTGCACAAGGAGGTGAGCTGGCCCGAAGCGCCGCTGCAGTATTACCATTTCTTCACGGAGAAGCTGCGCTCCGACGGGGACTTCATCACGTCGCGCAACCTGTTCCTTCACAACGCCCACTGCGCCATTGCCACCGCCCACCCGAATCGGGATACCGAGCAGTTTTTCAAAAACGCCTATGCCGATGAGTACGTCTTCGTGCATCACGGCACCGGGGCACTGCTGACCGAATACGGCCGGCTGCGGTTTGTCGAGGGGGACCAGATTATCATCCCCAAGGGGATACCGTATCGGTTCACCTTCGACTACTGGACCAACAACAAGCTGCTGATCGTGGAATCGAGCACGGCCTATGATATTCCGCGCCACTTCCGCAACGAATACGGGCAACTCGATGAGGCCGCGCCGTACTGCGAGCGGGATATCAAGATCCCCGAATACATGGAGCCCTTCGATCAGGTCGGCGAGTTCGCCCTGATCGTCAAAGCCGGAAACCGATATTTCGAGTACACGCTGCACCACCATCCGTTCGACGTGGTGGGCTGGGACGGGTACCATTACCCGTACGCCCTGAACATCAGGGACTATAACCCGAAAGTGGGGAAGCTGCATCTGCCGCCGCCGACGCACCTGGCGTTCAAGACCGAGCAGTTCGTGCTGTGCAACTTCGTGCCGCGGCCGTTCGATTTCGATCCGGCGGCGATCGTGGTGCCGTACTGGCACTCCAACTGCGACAGCGACGAGGTGCTGTACTACGTCGAGGGGGACTTCATGTCGCGGTCCGGGATCGCCGAGGGATCCGTGACGCTGCATCCGTCGGGGATGCCGCACGGCCCGCAGCCGGGCAAGACCGAGGCCGCGCTGGGAGCCAAAGAGACCAACGAATATGCCGTCATGATCGATACCTTCATGCCGCTTCGGCCGACCCTGAACGTGCGAGCGACGCTCGATGAGCGCTACACGCAGTCATGGCTGCCGAAGGGGTGACCACCATATCTCTGTGAGGACCTAATGCGAACGTCCGGGAAAATCGCGTTATGATCAGAATACCAAAACACATTCAGGCGCTGCAGCCGTATGTGGCCGGCAAACCGATCGAGGAGCTGGCCCGCGAACGGAATCTGTCGCGCATCGTCAAACTGGCTTCCAACGAAAACCCCCTCGGCCCCTCGCCCAAAGCGCTGGCGGCCGTGTCGCGCGCCCTGGCGCAAAGCCATCGCTATGTCGATCCGGGGAGCTTCGACCTGGTGCGGGCCCTGGCAACCCGCTACCGCAAACAGCCGGAGCAGATCGTCTGCACGGCCGGCGTGGACGCGCTCCTGGGGTATATCGTCAAGGCGTTCACCGACGAAGAGGACGAAGTCCTGACCTCGGCCGGGACCTTCATCGGTATCTACGTGAACACCAACAAACACCACCGGGCACTGCGCGCGATTCCCCTGCGGGAATATCGGTTCGACCTGGATGCGCTGCACGACGCTATTACCCCGCGGACGCGGGTTATTTATGTGGCCAATCCGAACAACCCGACCGGGACCATCGTCACCCGCACCGAGTTCGAGCGATTCATGCGCCAGGTGCCAAACGATGTCCTGGTGGTGCTGGACGAGGCGTATTACCACTATGCGGCCTCCAACGCCGAGTATCCCAACGGCCTGACGATGGAATACGACAACCTGATCGTCACGCGTACCTTTTCGAAGGACTATGGTCTGGCCGGCCTGCGGCTCGGCTTCGGTGTCGGGCCGGAGCCGCTCATTCGGGAGCTGTACAAGGTCAAGCTGCCGTTCGAGCCGAACTTCGCCGCCCAGCACGCCGGGCTGGGGGCGCTGGAGGACGATGCCTTCCTCCGCAGTGTCGTGGCGCTCAACGAGAAGAACCTCGCCCGCATGACGTTTCGATTGACGGAACTGGGAATGACGCTGGTCCCCTCCTGTGCCAATTTCCTGCTTTTGATTCTGCCGAGCGAACAACTGGCCGCCGAATTCAATCAGGGGTGCCTGGAGCGCGGCCTGATCGTGCGGCACGTGAAATCGTTCGGCATTCCGAACGGCATTCGGATCAACTCCGGAACCGACGAGGAAACGGCGTTTGCGCTGGCCGTGATCGAAGAAGTGTTCGGACAGCTCCGCGAGCGCGAGCGGCAGTTGCATCCGCCCGAAAGACGAGGATGACCGCGTGAAACTGGTCAGCATCCGATCCAGCCAGGGAGAAGAACGGCTGGGGCTTTGGCACGATGGCGGCGTGATTGACCTGCCGTCCGCCGCGCGGCAGCTCTCTCTAGAGCTGCCATCGACCATGGCGCTGCTTCTGGCCGGCGAGGAGCGGCTCATGGAACGGGCGCACCGGGTGCATGAAGCGATCGTGTCGGGCCGCGGCCCGGCGCCGCTGCTCCGTTCGAGCTATCGCCTGCTGGCCCCGGTGCCGCATCCGACTTCCTGCCGCGATGGGTACGCCTTTCGCCAGCATGTCGCCACCGCACGACGCAACCGGAGTGCGGAGATGATCCCCGAGTTCGACCAGTTTCCGGTGTTCTACTTCACCAATCACAACGGCATCATCGGAGAAGGGGAACTGGAGGTTGAATCGGACCACTTGCAGCAACTCGACTTCGAGCTCGAGGCCGCCATCGTGATTGGGCGGCGGGGGAAAAACATCGCGGCAGCCGATGCCGAGCCATATATCGCGGGGTTCATGGTGATGAACGATTTCTCGGCCAGAGTGCTCCAGATGGATGAAATGAAGCTGAGTCTGGGACCGGCCAAGGGGAAGGACTTTGCGACGGCGATCGGTCCGTGGCTGGTGACCCTGGATGAACTTGCAGCGCATCGCCTCGCCGGACCGCGCGGCAGTACCTGGGATCTCCGCATGACGGCCTTTCACAACGGGCGGCAAGTCTCCGACGGGAACCTCAAGGACATGAACTGGACCTTTGCCGAGCTGATCGAGCGGGCCTCGTACGGGGTCGAGCTGTATCCGGGGGATGTGATCGGATCGGGGACAGTTGGGACCGGCTGTTTTCTGGAACTGAATGGCACGGCAGCCCTGCAGGCCAAAGAGCGAGGCGAGAGCTTTTCGCCTACCTGGCTGAAGGACGGGGATACGATTGAGCTGGAGATTAGTGGACTGGGACGCCTTGCCAACGTAGTTCGAAAAGCTCCCCGCGACCTTTCGATTCTGGCGAAGAAGCGGCAGGGGTAGGGATGCGGGATATCGATCCGCGCGACCTGCCGGTCCGGGAGATTTTCAGCCTGCTTCAGGGAGCGGTGGCTCCGCGGCCAATCGCATTGATTTCGACCATATCCGCCGATGGTCTGGTCAACCTCTCCCCATTCTCATTCTTTAATGCCTTCGGAGGGAATCCCCCTACCGTCGCGTTCTCACCGTCGCGCCGCCAGCGGGACGGGAGTCTCAAACACACCTACCGCAACCTGATGGCGACCAGGGAGTGTGTGATTCAGGTGGTTACGCACGCCATGGTGCAGCAGGTGAGTCTGGCCTCGACCGAGTACCCGGACGGAGTCGACGAGTTCGTCAAAAGCGGCCTGACACCGGTACCCTCGGACCAGGTGAAGCCGCCGCGGGTAGCCGAGTCGCCGTTTCAGATGGAGTGCCGGCTGAAGCAGATGGTGCACCTGGGAGACGGACCGGGCTCGGGGAACCTGGCGATTTGCGAGGTGATCCGCTTTCATTGCGCGGATGATCTGGTGCAGGAGGGATCGATTCACCCGGATCGCATCGACCTCGTGGGGAGAAACGGCGGTGACTTCTATACACGAGCCTGCGGCGAAGCTATTTTCAGCGTTCGGAAACCGCTGGAAAGTCGGGGCATGGGGTACGATCAGCTCCCGGCGTTCATTCGCGCCTCGCACATCCTCAGCGGCAACGACCTGGGACAACTGGCCAATGTTGAGCGCATCCCCACGGAAGAGGAGGAAGCGATCTTTCTGGCCAAGCTCCCGCCGCTGGAGGCGGAGGATCAGACCGTAGCGCAGTTGGAGAAAGACGGGGAGTACCACCGGCTGTTCCAGATGGGACGTGGTTTGGTCGAGGGGAACGACAAACGAGCCGGGACCGTCATCGAACTGGCGGCGCGGGCGGCCCTTCGGCACAACGATGTTGCCTTTGCCTGGAAGGCGCTCCTGTACCTCGCCAGGATCCCCTGAAGCAAGAAACCAGGCTCTTCAACAAGGGTGGTATCGACGAGATGACACAGCCGCTGTGGAGTCCCTCTCCGAATCGTGCCGAGGCCAGCACGATGTACCGGTATCTGGCTTACGCCAGTCGGCTCGCGAATCGCCCCTTTACGGGCTACGATGATCTCTATGCATGGTCGATTGCCGACATCGAATCGTTCTGGGGAAGCATCTGGCAGTTCTCGGGCATCAACCACAGCCAGCCGTACTCGCACGTCTTGTCCGAACGGATCATGCCGGGGGCAAGGTGGTTCGAAGGAACGCGCCTGAACTTCGCGCGCAATCTGCTCCGGTTCGAAGACGATCATCCGGCGCTGATCGGCAAGCGAGAAGGGGCAACCATCGCCCGCCTGAGCTACCGCGAACTGCACCGTCAGGTGGCGAAGTGCGCGGAGGGACTGCGGACGCTGGGTGTTGCGCCGGGGGATCGGGTCGCAGCATATCTGCCGAATGTCGTCGAGACGGTGATAACCATGCTGGCCGCCACCGGCATTGGTGCGGTGTTCTCATCCTGCTCGCCGGACTTCGGCCTGGCCGGTGTTCTGGATCGGTTCGGGCAGATCGCACCGAAAGTGCTGGTTACCTGCGACGGCTACGTGTACCAGGGGAAGTTGGTGGCGCTGGCAGAGCGAATCCGCCACCTGGCCGACCGGATTTCGGAGATCGAGGCCATAGTTGTGGTTCCGGTCCTGGGAGAGACCGAGCACCAAACCATACCCGGAGCAATGAGGTGGGCCGAACTGCTGGACAACGAGACAGCACATGTCCCGTTCCTCGAGCTGCCGTTCGATCATCCCGTCTACATCCTGTACTCGTCGGGCACAACCGGCGCCCCCAAGTGCATCGTTCACGGCGCCGGTGGTACGTTGCTGCAGCACTACAAGGAACTGGCGCTCCACACCGATCTGCGGCGGGACGACGTCATATTGTACTACACGACCTGCGGCTGGATGATGTGGAACTGGCTGGTGAGTTCCCTGATGCTGGGAGCAACAGTCGTCCTGTATGACGGAAGTCCGGCTTATCCGGGGCTCGAGGTGCTGTGGCGGGAGATCGAGCGGGAACGGATCACGGTGTTCGGTACCAGTCCGAAATTCCTGACAGCCTGCCAGCAGGCGCGCCTGTCACCCCGGGACCAGTTCGATCTCGCCTCGCTGAAGACCGTCCTCTCCACGGGCGCTCCCCTGTCGGCTGAGAATTTCGATTGGGTGTATGGGGAGGTAAAGAAGGATCTGCAGCTCTCGTCCATTTCCGGCGGCACCGACATCGTCTCCTGTTTCATGCTGGGGAATCCGCTGCTGCCGGTGTACAGCGAGGAGATTCAATGCCGGGGGCTGGGCATGAAGGTGGAGGCGTTCGACGAGCACGGGCGGCCGGTGATCGGCCGGACGGGCGAGTTGGTCTGTACGGCGCCGTTTCCTTCGATGCCGGTACGGTTCTGGAATGATCCCGATGGCTCGGCCTATCGCTCGGCGTATTTCGACAGCTATCCGAACGCTTGGCGTCACGGCGACTTTGTCCGGATTACCGAGCGCGGCTCAGTCATTGTTTTTGGCCGCTCCGACGCCACGCTCAATCCGGGGGGCGTGCGGATCGGCACGGCGGAGATCTACAACCCGGTGGAGGCGATAGCCGAGATCGCCGACAGCATCGTAATCGCCCAGCGGTGGCGGGGGGACGCGAGAATCGTACTGTTCGTGGTGCTGGCACCGGGCGTGGAGCTGGATGACCCGCTCAGGGAGCGTATCCGGGCGGCAATCAGGGATCACGCCACGCCTCGCCATGTCCCGGCTCTGATACTGGCGATCAATGAGATCCCCCGGACCTTGAATGGCAAGAAGGTGGAAGTGGCGGTGACGCGGGTGATTCACGGCGAACCAGTGGCGAATCGGGAATCGCTGGTCAATCCCCACTGCCTGGAGCAGTTTCGGAATCTGCCAGAACTGGCGGCCGACCATAAATAAAGGGGGGCAGTGAGCTGCCCCCCTATCGTTAACAATACCTCACGCATCAACGCGGAAGCGCTGCACCATCTGCTGCAGACCCTCCGCCTGACGGTTCAATTCTTCGGCCGCCGCCGCCGACTGCTCCGCCCCCGAAGCCGTCTCGCGCGTCACCGATGAAATGTGCTCGATATTCTTCGAGATCTGCTCCGCCGCCG
>AMWB02125243.1_pt8 | contig 26843 bp, 30 predicted proteins | sample 200311 | NCBI WGS metagenome assembly AMWB02 (sample SAMN02737377, study PRJNA173069) | bioreactor metagenome | biome: anode biofilm in microbial fuel cells | place: USA: California | collected 2010-12-16 | reverse complement strand
CGGCGGCCGCAGTGGCGGCGGCGGCGATGACCGAGGCGGTATCGGTAGTCGGAGGCGCAGAACGGACAACGGCCGCGGCGACACCGTGGCAGACGCTGGGGGGATGGGAGATTGGGGGTTCGATTCATGGTTAAGCAGGATCTTCTGGTGAATGGGGAGCCGGTGTCGCTCTCGATGGAGCGGCATGAGGATGGTCAGTTGGTGGCTGTCGGTGACTCACAGGCGGCCGTGAAGCGACTGGCGCCGGGTCTGTACGCCGTCACACTGGACGCTGTTCGTAAGACGGCGGCGGTGGCGCGGACGAAGTCCGGGTATCTGGTTGAGATCGATTCCGTCGTCTACGAGGTGCAGGAGCCATCGGAAGCGGGGTTTGCAGGCACGGCAGGGGATCATGGTGCAAAGGACAAGGTGTTCGCGCCGATGCCGGGGAAGATCGTCAAGATCATGGTGGCGGTGGGGGATGCAGTCGAGGTGAAACAGCCGCTGGTGATTGTCGAGGCGATGAAGATGGAGAATCAGGTGAACGCCAAGGCGAAGGGGAAGGTGAAGGCGGTGAATTTCAAGGCGGGGGATCAGGTGGACACCGAGACGGCGATCATCGAGCTGGAGTTGGAAGGGTAGGGACTTTCTCCCGTCAGGTCACACGCCGCTCGCCCTAATGGGCGACCGACGCAGGACCTGACGGAACGAAGCGCTGATGCGTCGGACCCACCGCAAGCGGTGGGGTACCTGTTCATGCAACGTCATTGTGAGGAGTCCGCCGAAGGCGGACGACGTGACAATCTGACAGCGGCCGATTCTCACGACTTGTTCGGTCTGTGCTCACTTGCGTGTGACAGATTCCTCGTCGGCGCGCGAAGCGCGCGCCTCTCTCGGAATGACGATCCAGGCAATTACAGGCGCAGGCCGAGGGAGAGGGTCAGGAACTGATAGTCTTTGATGGCGGTGCCGGAGACATCGGTGAACATCGCCTCCAGAAGCCAGCGCATTTTCCCCGCACGTCCGATTTCCAGGCCAAGGCCGGCGCAGGCCAGGAGGTCATTCTCGGATGTGCGGACGCGGGTGGATGAAGCGCCGGGTGTAAGCGTGACGCGGCCGTAGCCGGCGCCGAGAAGCAGATAGGGGTTGCGGCGGTCATCATTTCCCAGATTCAGCTTCAGACCAAACCGTCCGGTGAGAAAGCGGATAGACTCGCGGTGGTCATCACGGCGGTGGAAGTTGGCGTATTCCGCGCGGAAGATGAACTCCAGGTCGGAAGCCTGACGGATGGGAACGAAGCCGACGCCGAGTGATCCCTGCAGGCCGAGATTCGAGTGGTTGTCGAGGGAGCCGAAAGGGTAGGCGAGGCCGGCCTGACCGTACAGATTCACCGAGCGCGAAGTTGTCTGTCCGCACACGGGAACAGCCGCGACCGCCAGGACGATCGCAAGTGCCACTAGCCCCATGAGAGAAAAGGTCGGCGTTGTATATTTCATGTCACCTGTCCGTGCGCGGGTAATATATGTACGTCAGGCGGGGGCGCAACCGATTGGTGGGCGGAGCCGGTAAAACAAAACGACGGCAGACCAAGCGGCCTGCCGTCGCAGAACAGTGATTGTCGGCGAGCGTCGATTAGAAAATCTTGACGCCGATAGAGATCGGCATGAGGGCGGTCTTGTCGCCATCGGTAGCGATGCTGACGTAGCGAATCTGGGCGAAGAAGTCGACCTGCGGGAGGAATTTCATCTGGAGGCCGCCGCCGAAGTTGTAGTAGAACTTGTTTTCGTTTTCCGGTACGACAATGATGATATCATCGGAGAACGCACCGTAGGTGATGCGCGAGTAGCCGCCGCCGGCAAGTATAAAGGGGCGAATGGGAGCGCCCGGGACATTCACGGACGCGACGGCATCAAGGCCGTACATGGCGATCCCCCTGGTGCCGCCGGAGCCGCTGGTTTCAGGTCCAAAAGCGTCGAAGTCGTACTTGAACGAATGGTACTCGAACTTACCCACGACCTGTACGGGCGGGAGCAACTTGAAGCCGAGCCCGGCGAAGCCGTGCCAGCCGTTCTTGTACGAATCCTTGAACTGGTCGGGCGAACTTGGCACCGAGAGAAGCCCGCCCGCGTAGATGCTGAACGGCATCTGGGGGGCTTGCGCCTGGGTCACCGCGGCCAGGGCGGTGATCAGGATGATTGCGAACACGCAACGTTTCAACATACTGCCTCCATCGTCAGGAGTTTTCCCCGGAACTACTCTTATACCCCATTATCGACACAAGGGTTGCCGGGCTTGACCGGAAATGAACTTGGGGCGACTTGGTAACGCTATACGTGTGAGAGAGTTAGCTCAACCGAGCGTTTAGAATCGGACGCCGATTGTCAGCGGGATCAGATAGGTGCTCTTGTTGTTGGTGGCAATGCTGACATACTTCAGTTGCAGGAACATGGTGACGACGCCGGCGATCTTTCGGTCGATACCGGCGCCGAAGTCGGTGTAGAACTCGGTTTCACTGTGGGAGGGAATGGTAGTCAGGTCGGTGGTAATAGCGTTGGTCGCCAGATGGGCGAAGCCGATGCCGCCGATGACGTACGGCCTGGAGGCAGAGCGCACCGGGAACGGCAGACGGATATCGCAGCCGAACATCACGGCGGTCATGCCGCCACCATCGCCGTAGTCATGATCGAGGCTGAGGGTATGGTACTCGACGGTGGGGAGGAGTTCGAAAGCCGGGATCGGTTTGAAGCCGGCCGATCCGGCGACGTGCATGCCGGCACCGTAGTAGTCGTTGAGGGTGTCGGCGGGGAAGGAGAGGCCGACGCCGAGGGAGAGGTTGAACGGGCGGGACGTGCCGGCGGCGAGAAGCCATACGGGCATGAGCACCAAGGCAAGAGTCAGAACCAACCGTTTCATCAGGGCCTCCATCAGCTCGCTCGGCGGCATGCCGAGACCGTCCAAGGACAAGCAGCAGGGAAGACGGGGAGCGAATCAACAAAAAAACCCGCGCGCGGTGCGAGGGATTTGTGCGGGCTCGCGTTGGTTCACAGGCGGAACGCCACGGTCAACGGGAAGTAGTTGAGCGTTGATTCTTCGAAGAAGACGGAAACGAAGCGCCCCATGATGACGAATTGGGCACTCGGGCTGACCCGAAAGGTGAGGCCGAGTCCGAGTTCGAAATAGGGGCGGGTTTCTTCCACTCTTCCTACCGATTCGCCGCCGGATTTCATGGCGGAGATTGAGACCGATGTGAAGCCGCCGCCGCCGATACCGAACGGCCGAGTGGAAGAGCGGCTTGACCCGACCTCCATGATAGCGGCGCCGCCGAACAAGAGGGAGGAGAGACGGCCGCCGGTGACCGGGGAGGCTCCCTGGACGAGACTGAAGGAATGGTATTCGACTTTGGGGACGAGCTGGAGGTCAGGAGCGACCCGAATGCGGGCGCCGAGAAAAGCGTTGAAGCCGAGTTTCCAGAGGTCGCTGAATTCGCCTGATACCATTGAAGCGCCGCCCCCCAGAATACCGGTGATGGTGCTGGTGCGCTCCGCATGAGCGGCGCTGCCCAACAGAACGATGATCAGGATAACCAGCGGTTTCCTCAAATACGCCTCCTCTTCTGACGTGTGCATGTCAGGTCCGGCTTCTGACATTCAGGTTATTGGGAGGGAAGCACGGAGTCAAGCAGAAACGAAGAGTGTGTGATCCAACAAAAAGACCCCGCGTCGGGGGACGCGGGGCAGTGCCTTTTGGTCAAATGACTAAGCAAACTTAGAAGCTGTAGCCGACCATGAAGGAAATCGTGCCGGTTTTTACATCAATCGACTCGCCCTCGATATCCTCGAAGACGCTGGTCATGCCGAGATCATAGCGGCCGTCGAGGGTGATCTTGTTTTTGCCGGAGAGGAAATCGACCCCTGCCCCAAAGCTCAATCCCAATTCGGTACTCTTCATATCGTCTTTAACGTCGGCCTCGGCCGAGGCATCTCCGCCTCCCTCGAGTTTCCATTTGCCGTTCATCAGGATGCCGAGGTAGGGTCCGAAGAAGAAACTGGGTTTTGCGGTCCCCTGCGTCTGGGGCATGACTTTCAGGAGAACCGGGATCTCGATATAGTCGTACTTCCAGGTTAGCTTGCCGTCGCCGCCTTCTTCCGTGTACTTGGCACCTTTCATGGAGTAGAGCACTTCGGGCTGAATCGCGAGCATGTCAGCGACGCCAAAGGTGAAGAAGAGCCCCCCGGAAATGCCCACGCGGAACTTCTTATTGGCGTCATCACCCAGGTCGGAGTCGGAGCCGGTAGCCGTGGCGAAACTGAAGCCAAGTTTCACGCCCTTGCCGATGAGTCCCCTGTTCGCGCTGACACTATCCAGCGCCGTAGCGCTGGAACACAGGGCAGCGATGAGTGCGAGGATGAGTAGCTTCTTCATACAAATTCCCCTTATCGAGTTGGGAGGTCTGACCGAACTGATGCTGGCGTCGCGCGAAGTGTGCGTTCAACGATGCCCAGCCCTTCTTTTCCCACAGGGTACGAGAAAGGGGTTGGGAAGTCAAGGGGGATCGGGGACAGCGTGGTCCAAGAAAAAACCCCGCGCCGGGAGGCGCGGGGTGAAGTTATCAGAACGAATTCGAAGCGGACTTAGAAGCTGTAACCGACCATGAAGGTGATGGTGGCGGTCTTGACATCCGGCTGCGGATCTTCGTCGATGATCTTGGACAGGCCGAGATCATAGCGACCGTCGAAAGTCAACTTGCCCTTGCCCATCGCAAAGTCGACTCCGGCGCCAACCGCGAGACCAAATTCGGTGCTCTTCATGTAGTCCTTGATGTCTTCATCGTAATCTTCGTCGGTGCCTTCGAGCTTCTCATTGGCGCTCATCAGGATGCCAATAAACGGCCCAGCGAAGAAGTTCGGCTTCACATTCCCCTGCATCTGCGGCATGACCTTCAGCAGAATCGGGATTTCGATGTAGGATGCCTTCAGAGTCATTTCAGCGTCGCCGCCGGTCTCTTTGAATTTCACACCCTTCATGGTGTAGAGCAGCTCGGGCTGAATGGCGAACATCGGAGTGAAGCCGTAGGTGACAAACGCGCCGCCGGCGATGCCCATCAGCATCTTCTTGTCCGCGCCCTCCTGGTCAGCGTCGCTGCCAGAGATTGAGCCTAGGTTGATACCGGCCTTGATACCTTTGCCGATCAGGCCTTTGGCCAGCGGGGCATCCTGAGCGCACGCGTAGGCCGCGAACAGCATCAGCACGAGAACCGCGAGTACTAGTTTCTTCATTACTTCCTCCTTGTAAGGTCGTCAGTTACGTTTCGGTCCAGAGTCTTGCATACGGTTCACCCATCCGTCGGGCGAACAATTTCCTTGTACGGCGGTGGAAGCTATCGGTTACCAAAAAAGTTGTAAAGCAAAAAAAAGCGCCGATTGGTAAAATTTTCTCAAGTACCTAAACCGAACCGTTTGCAACGGTGGTACTTGCGCCCGGGCAGGGGATCAGTTATATAGAATCAGATTACCGGGTCATTGGCATATCGTATATGGAGGATTGATCATGGCGGAATTACGTGACGCCTATATCGTATCGGCGTGCCGGAGTGCAATCGGGACGCTGCATGGCGGGCTGGGAAGTTTCACCGCAACGCAACTGGGAGCGCTGGCTGTCAAGGAGGCAATTCAGCGGGCCGGGATCAACGGAGCGGATATCGAGGAAGTGATCATGGGGCAGGTGGTGCAGGGGGGAGCCGGTCAGGCGCCGGCGCGCCAGGCGGCGATCAACGGCGGCGTGCCGCCGGAGGCGGCCTGCATGACGATCAACAAGGTGTGCGGATCGGGGCTGAAGGCGGTCATGCTGGCGGCCCAGTCGATCCGGGCGGGGGACCAGCACGTGGTGGTGGCCGGCGGCATGGAGTCGATGTCGCACACGCCGTATGTCCTGCGGGGTGCGAAGACCGGGTTCAAGTTCGGGCACCAGAAACTGGATGACATCATGATCTCCGATGGACTCTGGTGTGCGTTCAAGGACTGGCACATGGGGAGCGCGGCGGAGCTGACCGGGCGCAAGGCCGGGATCGGCCGGGCCGAGCAGGATGAGTTCGCGTGCAATTCGCACAAGAAGGCGGTGGCGGCGCTGCAGGCGGGGAAGTTCAAAGCCGAAATCTTTGATGTCGCGATTCCGCAGCGGAAAGGGGATCCGGTCATTTTCAACAAAGATGAATGTCCTCGCCCGGAGATCTCGATCGAGGCGCTCGGCAAGTTGCGTCCGGCGTTCGAGAAGGACGGCACGGTAACGGCCGGCAACGCGCCGGGGCTGAATGACGGCAGTGCGGCGACGGTCGTAGTCTCGGGCCAGTATCTGAAAGAGAAGGGGCTGAAGCCGCTGGCGCGGGTGGTGGATTACACCATGGCCGGAACGCCGCCGGAGCTGTTGTTCTTCTCGCCGATTTATGCCGTGCAGAAACTGATGAAGAAGATGAATGTGACGATCAATCACTGGGATCTGATCGAAGCGAATGAGGCGTTCTCGGTGCAGGCGCTGGCGGACGGCAAGGAGCTGGGCTGGGACTGGAGCCGCGTGAACGTGCATGGCGGCGCGGTGGCGCTGGGGCATCCGATCGGAGCCTCCGGCACCCGCATCCTGACGACGCTGATCTATGCGCTGAAGGATCGCGGCAAGAAGAACGGCCTGGCGACGTTGTGCCTCGGCGGCGGCAACGCCGTGGCGCTGGCGATCGAACTGGTTTGAGGTGGTGTTTCTCCTGCCCGAAGGCGGGGGCGTGAAAACGATAATCTGAATGGCGTGATAAACGGGGCAGGCGGTACGACCGCTTGCCGCCAGTGTCCATAGTCCGGGAGACTTTGCGATGACGGTAAACGAAATTCGAAAAGTGGCGGTGATCGGCAGCGGCACGATGGGTAATGGTATTGCCCAGGTGTTCGCGACCCACGGATACGAAGTGGTGCTGATCGATATCAAGCAGGACTTTCTCGACCGAGCGATCAACACGATTTCCAAGAGCCTGGATCGTTTCATCAAGAAGGAAGCGATCACGGAGTCGGACAAGAGCGACGCGATGGGGCGGATCGTCAGCTCGACCAGTCTCGACAGCGTCAAAGGGGCGCAACTGGTGATCGAGGCGATCATCGAGGATCTGCCGACGAAGCTTGAGCTGTTTCGGAAGCTTGAGGATTACTGTGCGCCGGAAGTCTATCTGGCGTCCAATACCTCCTCGCTTCCGATCACGCGCCTGGCGGCGGCGACCAAGCGGGCGGACAAGTTCATCGGCATGCATTTCATGAATCCGGTGCCGATGATGAAGCTGGTGGAGCTGATTCGCGGCATCGCCACGAGCGACGCGACGTTCGAGCTGATCCGGGACCTGGCGGTCAAGCTGGGGAAGACGCCGGTATCGGTCAACGACTATCCGGGGTTTATCGCCAATCGCATATTGCTGCCGATGATCAACGAAGCGATCTACGCCCACATGGAGGGGGTGGGGACGGTGGAGGCGATCGACGAAGTGATGAAACTGGGCATGGGGCACCCGATGGGTCCGCTGACGCTGGCGGATTTCATCGGACTGGATGTCTGTCTGGCGATCCTTGAAGTGATGCATGACGGGCTGGGGGATCCGAAGTATCGTCCCTGTCCGCTGCTGCGCAAGATGGTCCAGGCCGGCTATCTGGGCCGCAAGACCGGCCGCGGCTTTTACGTATACCAGACCTGAGGAGAGCGGAGATGGACTTTCATTTGTCCGAAGAGCAGCTTGATTTCAAGACCATGGCGCGGGACTTTGCGCAGAAGCGCGTCTTTCCCCACGCCCTGGAGTTCGACGAGCATGAGACGACGCCGGCTGAGTTGATCAAGGAATGCGCCGAGCTGGGGTATTTCGGGTTCACGGTGCCGGAGGAGTATGGCGGGCTGGGACAGGGTTCGATGGCGTTCGCCGGCGTTTTGGAGGAGTTCTGCGCCGCCTGTGCCGGGTTCGGCATCATGCTGTCGGTGCACAATTCGCTGACCTGCGAAATCCTGCGCCAGTTCGGGTCCGAGGCGCTCAAGCAGAAATACCTCCCGCTGATGGCCTCGGGCGAGAAGATCGGTGCGTATTGTATAACGGAGCCGAATGCGGGGACCGATGTCGGTTCGCTGACGACGACGGCGGTCGCCAAAGGGGATACCTATATCCTGAACGGCACGAAGGCGTTCGTGACCAATGCCATGTACGCCGGGGTATTGATCGTGTTCGCCAAAACCAAGCCGGAGGAGGGCCGGAAGGGAATCTCCTGTTTCGTGGTCGACCCGAAGAGTTCCGGCGTGGTGCTGGGAAAGCCGGAGAAGAAGTGCGGGATCAAGGCATCGGACACGCGCGAAATCACGTTCATGGATGTGGCGGTGCCGAAGGAGAACGTGGTCGGTGAGTTGCAGGACGGGTTCCGGATGGCGGTATCGATCCTGAATTCGGGCCGCGTGGGGGTGTCGTTCCAGGCGATCGGGATTGCCCGCTCGGCACTGGAAGAGGCGATCAAGTACGCGAAGGTGCGCAAGCAGTTCGGCCAGCCGATAGCGGATTTCCAGGCGATCCAGTTCAAGCTGGCGGAGATGGCGACGCGGCTGGATGCCGCCCGCCTGCTGGCATACCGCGCCGCGGAGCTCAAAGACGAAGGGAAGCCGTGCCATCGGGAGGCCTCGATGTCCAAGCTGTTCTGTTCGCAGATGGCCAATTTCGTGTGCAACGAGGCGGTGCAGATTCACGGCGGATACGGGTATATCAAGGAGTACGCGGTGGAGCGGTATTTCCGCGACGCGCGCGTGACGGAGTTGTACGAGGGGACCTCCGAGGCCCAGCGTATGGTGATTTCCCGCGACTTGTTGAAGGACTGAGCCGTGCTGGAACAACGACATCACGAATATCGCGAGAAGGTTCGGGCGTTCGCGCTCGAGACGATTGCTCCCGGGGCGGCGCAGCTCGATCGGGAGCAGCGGTTTCCCGACGAGTATATGAAGCCCCTGACCGACATGGGGCTGTTGAGCATGCTGATACCGGAGAAATACGGCGGGCGTCCGACCGACACCGTGACCTACACGATTGCGGTGGAGGAAGTGTCGCGGGTGTGCGGGTCGACCGGGATCATGCTGGCGGCGCACAATTCGCTCGGGACCTTCCCGATCTACAAGTTCGGCACCGAGGAGCAGCGGCAGAAGTATTTGCCGCGGGCAGCCAAGGGGGAACTGGTGGCTTTTGGGTTGTCCGAGGCGGAAGCCGGATCGGATGCGGGTGGGACCAAAACATTCGCGCGCCGCGAAGGGGATCACTGGGTGGTGAACGGCAGCAAGTGCTGGATCACTTCGGCGACCAGGGCGTTTGCGACGATTGCGACCGCGCGCACCTCCGAGGATCCGCAGGACAAGCGAATTACCTCGTTCATTCTGGAGAAGGCCTGGCCGGGTTATGCCGTTGGGAAGAAGGAAAACAAGCTCGGCTTGCGGGGATCGGACACGGCGTTTCTGCATTTCGATGATCTGAAAGTGCCGGTCGAGAATCAGCTCGGCGAGATGGGGCAGGGGTTCAAGCAGATGCTGATCACGCTCGATGGCGGGCGGATTTCGATCGGGGCGATGGCGCTCGGGTTGGGGCAGGGGGCGTTCGACTGCGCGCTGCAGTATGCGGCGGACCGGAAGCAGTTCGATAAGCCGATTGCGGCCAACCAGGGGATCCAGCACCGTCTGGCCGACATGGCGACCGAGTTGGAGGCCGCGCGGCTGTTGATCTACGAGTCGGCGCAGCTGAAGGATGCGGGGCAGCCGTTTTCGCGCTGGTCGGCCATGGCCAAGCTGTACGCCTCGGAAGTGGGGCGGCGGGCGGCGGAGAACGCGTTGACAATTCTCGGCAGTATCGGCTTTTACACCGGACCATATCCGGTCGAGCGTATCTGGCGGGATGTGAAGCTGTGCGAGATCGGCGAAGGGACCTCGGAGATTCAGCGCCTGGTGATCGCGCGTGATCTGCTCAAGAGTATCGGCGCCGCAATTTGAACCATAGATGGAGTGATGAGTCATGACGACGACTGCCCTTACCCTGTATGATGTAATCAAGCCGATGGCCCGGTGGCGGGACGTGGCTCTGATGGCCGTGTTTAACGTGGTCCTGATCGCGTGCGCTTATGTGGCGGTGCCGTTGCCGTTCTCGCCGGTGCCGGTGACCGGGCAGACGTTCGGTGTGCTGGTGATAGCCATGGTGCTGGGGCGAGTGCGCGGGGCGGCGGTGGTGGCCGCGTACGTGACCGAAGGAGCGCTTGGCCTGCCGGTGTTTGCCGGCGGTACCGGTGGCCTCCCGATTCTTTTTGGTCCCACCGGTGGCTACCTGCTTGGGTTTGTGGCGGCGGCGTATGTGCTGGGCTGGCTGGCGGAGCAAGGGTGGCATCGGAGCATTTATCGCACCGTGTTGGCCATGCTGTGCGGCGAGGCGGTTATCTACGGCTTCGGGCTTGTCTGGCTCTCGCTGTATATTCCCTCGGCGCAATTATTGGCAGCCGGGTTGTATCCATTCTTGCCGGGTGCGGCGGTGAAGATTGCGGTGGCCAGCTCGGTGTTACCGTCGCTGTGGCGTCTCATTCGCGGCCAGAAGTAAGCGAGGGGCGCGGTACGGGAAACCGACCGCTCATGAAGACCCTGGTTCCAGGGGGAGCATGACGGAAGGGCAGGTTGCCCTCCGGAGGTGGCTTCCGAATTGAGCGCGGTTGTTTACAACAGGACCGACTTTGCCCCGTGGTATCGGCGCCTTGTCGCCGATCTATTCGACGGGTCCGTATTTGGTATTCTCACCGTACCGCTCCTCCTGATGAGTCTGAAGTGGGGTGTCGTAGCTAGTCTGTTCCTGACCTTGGTATATGAGGTAACGGCGCTTCGAATATTCGGACGCACTTTGGGGCAGATGGCAGCGGAGATCCGAGTGGTATCCGTGACGGGTGAGAGACTTAGTCTCGCCCAGTGCGGCGTGCGACACTTGTCCAAGTACATTTCCGCTGGCGGATTCATGGTGGGGTACATTTCGGCGCTATGGCATCCGCGCGTGCAGACGTGGCATGACAGACTCGCGGGCTGTTATGTCGTTCTACAGGGGGCGACACCGATCGGTACGGAGGAGCTGGAGCGGGGCTCGGAAATTCGGTGGCGCATGTTTTCTGCAGGATTGGTCTTAGCCACTGCAGCGCTGGTCGGCGTCTATGCGATCGTTGTCCATGAAATCCACCAATCGCGGCCGTTTCGTGCGATCAAGCATTTGGTCGACAAGTCCCCGGTGTTCAAAGACCGGCTTCCCGGAGAAATCGATCTGCGGGTACTATCCTGGCGGTATCGTGTTTCACAGGACAGGGTGGTTGCGCATTTCATCGTTCGGGCGCAGAGCCCCGGCCACGAATTGGTGCTCAGTGTAGACCTGACCTCAAGTTCACGAGGCTGGCTGATCGACAAGCTGACCTATCAGGACTCGACGGGCAGGGTGACGGACGTGCGCAAGGAATCGAAGGCGCTGGCAGAGGCATACGCCCGGATCGCCGACAGTCTTTACCGAAACGACGATTGGGCTGCGGCCCTCGTGTACACGGATCGCGCGATCGAAGCGGATGAAATCTGTCCAGAGGCACACTTCGTCCGCGCCAAAGTGTATGAGCACATGCGGAGACTCGAGGATGCCCTGTATGACTACTCCTATGTCCTTGAGCAGGATCCAGGGAACGGCGGAGCGAGGTGGGGGCGGGGGCACTGCCAGTTTGAGACAGGACGCTACGCGGAGGCAATCGTCACGTTTAATCAGTTGATTGACTGGCAACCTCAGATAGCCAGCCCGTATCTGTACAAGGCCGCAGCATTGGATTCGTTGGGGCGGGATGCTGAAGCACTCGTGTTGTATGAGCGATACCTCGAATTGGAGCGTGATAGCAGTGCCTTCCCGTATTCGGTCAGCGAAGCGCGCCAGCGGATTCAGGAGCTTCGTGCGGTCAAGAGCCACTAGCGACTTGGTCGTAGGTCCGGGGCCTGCCTAGTGGGTTGGTGGGTAATAACTTAATATTCTCGGTGTGCGACCGAGCGACCGGAGTGGCGCCCGGCGCCGATTTTCGTTGAACCGTTTGTCCCTTTTGCGTATCATCCTCACAGATTGTTAGTTAAACCCATATGGAGGGTACAGAATGGCTGCCCCGCTAGCTGAATTTATTTGGATGAATGGCAATTACGTCCGTTTCGAGGACGCCAAGATTCATATCCTGTCGCATGTCGTGCATTATGGCTCCTCGGTGTTCGAGGGGATGCGCGTGTACAAGACCCCCAAGGGGCCGGCGGCGTTCCGGCTTCGGGATCACTCCGAGCGGCTGCTTAATTCGGCCAAGATCTACCGCATGAAGGTGCCGTATACCGCGGAGCAGCTCGACAGCGCCATACTTGAATTGGTGGCGAAAAACAAGTTTGAGCAGTGCTATGTGCGGCCGGTGATCTACCGAGGGTTCGGGACAGTGGGAGTGGATCCGACCGGTTCACCGATCGACGTGGCGATCGCGACGTGGGACTGGGGGAAGTATCTCGGACCGGAAGCGCTCGAGAAGGGTGTAGCGGTCTGCGTGTCCTCCTGGAATCGGATGGCGCCGAACACGATGCCGATGATGGCGAAGTCGGGCGCGAACTACATGAACAGCCAGTTGATCAAGCTGGAGGCGATCGCGCACGGGTATGTGGAAGGTATCGCGCTCGATGTGGCGGGGCACGTGTCCGAGGGATCGGGCGAAAATATCTTCCTGGTGCGGCGCGGAACGCTGATCACGCCGCCGTTCTCGGCCTCGATTCTGCCGGGGATCACGCGCAATTCGATCATCACGCTGGCCAAGGACATGGGGATCGAGATTATCGAAGAGCATGTGCCGCGCGAGGCATTGTATCTGGCGGATGAGGTGTTCTTCACCGGCTCGGCCGCCGAGGTGACGCCGATTTCCAATATCGACGGGATACAGATCGGCGACGGCAAAGCCGGTCCGATCACGAAGCGGTTGCAGAAGGCGTTTTTCAACATTATCGATGGCAAGTCGCCCGACAAGTGGGAGTGGCTGACGCCGATCCCGCGATAGGGAAGTGACGGGGAACCGATGAAAGTCGCAGTGGGTGCCGATCACAAGGGGTTCGAGTTCAAGGAGAAGATCAAGGAGATCCTCCGTCGACTCGGCGCAGAGGTGACCGATTTCGGCACCAACAACGGAACGGATTCGGTGGATTATCCCGATTTCGGCTTGAAAGTAGCTCATGCCGTAGCCGACCACGCGGTCGACTACGGCATTACTATTTGCTGGACGGGGAACGGGATGAATATCGCGGCCAACAAAGTGAAGGGGGTGCGGGCCGGGATGGCGCTCAATGTGGAGATGGCGCAGCTCACGCGCCAGCACAACGACGCCAACGTGCTTACGCTGGCGGCGAAGTACACGCCGGAAGACCAGATCGCCGAGATCGTGAAGACGTTCGTCGAGACGAAGTTCGACGGCGGGCGGCACGTCCAGCGGCTGGGGAAGATCGTGCGGGAAGAGGGATCTACCTAGCCGAAATCACCACTAGTTAGCAGTGACTTCTATGAAATGCCCTCATTGCTATCACGAAGTGCCAAACGTGTTTCTGAAGTGCCCGCTGTGTGGCCTAAAGCCAGTTAGTGGCCTTCCCGGTGGCTGTCTACTTGCCGTTTCAGCATCCTTGGCCCTCCTCATAACGATCGGTTCGTACCGTGACTACAGCCACAACCCATCCTATGGAATTGGGTTGTTCATTGTCTCCTTACTCCTGTCATTAGGCGCGGTCTTTGGATTGGACGGAGTAAGGAGGTTGATGAATAGAATGCAAGCAGCCCCATGGCGGGACTTCAACCTGAAATATGAGCTCGCAAGGAAAGAGCAGGAAACCGCGTTCCTTCAGCGGACGAGAGTTCTGCAAGATGCTTACAATTGCAGTCCTGTCGAGTTCGAGACACTTGTAAAGCTACTCTTCGAGAGGGTTGGATATCAAGTACAGACGACACCACACACTGGTGATGACGGCATTGACTTGGTGCTTCAGAAGGACAATCAGACTGAGTTGGTGCAATGCAAAAGATTCAAGAATAACGTCTCTGTTCAGGTGATCCGCGAGTTTTATGGTGTGATGGTTGACTGCAGATGTGCAAAGGGTTACGTAGTAACAACGGGTCACTTTACCGCCCCTGCCCGCGACTTTGCTGCTGGGAAGGGCATTCACCTTATTGATGGTCCGGAGCTGGCAGACATGTTAGTGAAGTTTGATGTGCCAGATGACAAGCTCATCCGGCGAAAGAAAGAACAATAGCTGTCTGCTACATATGGGCGGAAGTCCTTTCACAGTTCAAGTCATCCGAACACTGAAGCGTATTCCCAGCGGGAAAGTGGTGACGTATGGCCTCCTGGCGGCGATGGCGGGGAGTCCGACCGGGGCGCGGCAGGTAGTGCGGATTCTCAATATCTACTCAACGAAAGAGAAGCTGCCCTGGCATCGGGTGATCAACAGTAAGGGGACGATTTCGCTGCCGCGCGGGGGTGGGTTTGAGTTGCAGGCGTCGCTTCTGAAGCGAGAGGGGGTGAAGGTGAGCAAAGAGGGGGAGATTGATCTGGAGAAGTATTTGTGGCGGCCGCGGGCGCGGCGGGGCGACAATCGTCAAGACCCCGAAGCGGGGTCTTGACCTACAAGCGGCATCCCCGCTCCCTGTTGACCTGCGGGGCGATATTACATACCTTTCCGGCAACGATGAATGTAACCCGGTGCGGCACGAAGCGCACCTGACAGGTGCGGGACAGGCACGGGGCGACGGACCCACCGCAAGCGGTGGGGTACCCAGAAACGGCGGAGTCATTGTATGTCATATCTCAAAGCTGCTGATCCTGAACTGTTCGATGTCATGATGAAAGAGACGCACCGTCAGGCGACCAAGCTGGTGCTGATTGCGTCGGAAAACTACGTCTCGGAGGCGGTGCTGGAGGCGAACGGCGGCGTCATGACCAACAAGTACGCCGAGGGGTACCCCGGCAAACGGTACTACGGCGGGTGCGAGTATGTGGACGCGGCGGAGAACCTGGCGCGCGACCGGGCGAAGGAGCTGTTCGGCTGCGAGCATGTGAATGTGCAGCCGCACTCCGGATCGCAGGCCAACATGGCGGTCTATTTCACGGTGCTCAAGCCGGGGGACAAGGTGATGGGGCTGGCGCTGTCGCACGGCGGGCATCTGACGCACGGGCATCCGATCAATTTCTCCGGGTTCCTGTTCCAATTCACCGGTTATGAAGTGGATCCTCAGACCGAGACGGTCAATTACGACAAGATGATGGAACAGGCGAAGGAAGTGCGGCCGAAGATGATCGTGGCGGGGGCCTCGGCGTATCCGCGGTTCTGGGATTTCAAGAAGATTCGCGAGGTGTGCGACGAGGTGGGAGCGTACATGATGGTGGATATCGCGCATATCGCCGGGCTGGTGGCGGCCGGGCTGCATCCCTCACCGGTGCCGTTCGCGGATTTCGTGACCACCACAACGCACAAGACGCTACGCGGGCCGCGCGGCGGGATGGTGCTGTGCAAGGAAAAGTATGCGGCCGATCTGGACCGGATGGTGATGCCGGGCATTCAGGGCGGTCCGCTCATGCATGTAATTGCGGCCAAGGCGGTGGCGTTTAGAGAAGCACTGCAGCCCGAGTTCAAGGCGTACCAGAAGCGAATTCTGGACAACGCCAAGGCGTTGTGCGAGGCGGTGCGGTCGCGCGGCTACAAGCTGGTGGCGGGCGGGACCGACACGCATCTGTTTCTGGTGTCGTTTATCGGGGTCGAGGGGATGAGCGGCAAGAAGGCGGAGAACGCGCTGGATAAGGCGGGGATCGTGGTGAACAAGAACACGGTACCGTTCGATCCGGAGAAGCCGTTCGTGACCTCGGGAATCCGTATCGGAACGCCTTCGGTGACGACGCGCGGCATGAACACCAAAGAGATGCCGGTGATCGCCGAGTTTATCGACCGGGCGCTGAAGAACCGTAAGGATGACGCACTGCTGGCGCAGATCGCCGGCGAAGTGGCGCAGTTCTCGGAGAAGTTTCCGCTGTATCAGGAACGGATGCAGGACGCCTAAGTATGTTGTTTCAGTTGACCATGTTTCCGACGGACAACCGGGGAACGTCGGCTTCCGCCGATGTGGCGAAGGTGATCGACCTGATCGACAAGTCGAGGTTGCCGTATCGGTTGACGGCCATGGCGACGATTATCGAGGGGGAGTGGGGACCGGTGATGGCGCTGATAAACAGGGCGCGGTTGTTGCTGCGACGGCGGCACAGTCGCGTATATATCATTATAACGGTGGATGATCGGAAGAACGCCAAGGGGCGGCTGACCGGCAAGATTGCTTCGGTAGAACGGCAACTCGGACGAAAGGTGAGGTCATAATGGAAACGGTACGGGTCGTGTACATATCGATTCCTCGGGACGAGGCCGAGAAGATGGCGATGGCGCTGGTGGAGCGACGGCTGGCGGCCTGCATTAATATCGTCCCCAAGATCACCTCGTTTTTCTGGTGGGACGACGCGGTGCAGCAGGACGAGGAGTCGCTCCTGATTATCAAGACGACCACGAAGAAGTTCGCGGAGCTGAAGGCGTACGTGATCGAGAATCATCCGTACGAGCTGCCGGAGATTATCGCCATCCCGCTGACCGAGGCCTCATCGGACTATATCAACTGGATCAAGACCGAGACGAGCAAAGAGTAGCGGCGCGGCAAAGGCGGGGCACGGATCGGTATGCGTTGTCCGCAGTGCGGTAAGGAAGAGGACAAGGTCGTCGACAGCCGGCCCTCACACGATGGCCGGGCGATCCGCCGTCGACGCGAGTGCCTGAGCTGCGCGGCGCGGTTCACCACCTATGAGTATGTGGAACAGAGCATGCTGACGGTGGTGAAGGCGGACGGGCGGCGGGAGCCCTGGGACCGCACCAAAGTTCTCCACGGCATCAAGCTCGCCTGCAACAAGCGCCCCGTCTCCAGCCAGCAGATGGAGACGATGGTGGACGATATCGAGGCGACGCTCCACGCCAGCGGCAAGGGGGAGGCGGCCAGCAAAGAGGTCGGCGAGCTGGTGATTACTCATCTGCGGGAGGCGGACGAGGTGGCGTATATTCGGTTCGCCTCGGTGTATCGGGATTTCCAGGATATCAACGAGTTCATGGCGGAGATGACCAAGCTGCGAAAGCAGAAGAAGGTCGGGCCGGCGGCGGAGGGGTAAGGGGACCCAGCGGGCTCCAGCGCCGTCATTGTGAGGAGTCCGCCGGAGGCGGACGACGTGACAATCTGTCACGTGTTTTTCGATCCCCACTCGAACAAGTTGTGCTCACTTGCACGTAACAGATTCCTCGTCGGCCCGCGAAACGCGGGCCTCGCTCGGAATGACGAAGGTGGGGGGCGGGGTATCAGCCCACCGCGAGCCCTCGACTCCGCTCGGGCCGACGGCGGAAGGGTAGGGGGACCCAGCGGGAAGAGCAGCGGATGTCGAAACCTGTCCGCCGTCGGCGGCCACCCGCTTCGCGGGCAGGGGTTTCGACCTACCCGGGTCGGGAAGGGGGGCGGATTCTGCATTGACAATTCGTCCTCGTAGCCGCACTTTGACGGCGGTATGAGCGTGCCTCTCGATCAACAGGACATTCCGGGCGGCGACAAGAAGCCGGACCAGCAGGCCGAACAACGGTTGTTTGGGGCGATGCCGTTTCTGGATCATCTGGAAGAGCTGCGCCGTCGGCTGCTCAAGGCGGCGGCGGGGGTGATCCTGTGCGCGGCGCTGGCGCTCTATTTTGCCGATGCCATCATGCACTGGTTTCTGGCGCCGTTGGGGGGAGTGAAGCTCCATGTGACCGAGGTGACCGGGTCGTTCACGGCCTATATCAAGGTGGGGTTGTTCTCGGGGCTTCTGCTGTCGCTGCCGTGGGTGTTTTACCAGTTCTGGGCGTTCATTTCGCCGGGGTTGTACCGGAAGGAAAAGCGGCTGACGCTGGCGCTGGTCAGTTCGGCGACGATGCTGTTCCTGGGCGGGGCGCTCTTCTGCTATTACCTGGTGTTGCCGTGGTCGCTGGAGTTCATGATCGGATTCTCGGGCGATCTGCTCAGTCCGATTATTACGGTGGGGAGCTATCTGACCTTCGCCGGGATGCTGATGCTGGGGTTCGGGGCGGGGTTCGAGCTGCCGGTGGTGGCGTATATTCTGGGGCGATTCGGGATCATCTCCTCGTCCACACTGGCGAAGGGGCGGCGGATCGCAATCGTGGCGATCCTGGTCGTGGCGGCGGTGGTGACGCCTACGCCGGACATGTTTACGCAGATGTTGCTCGCGGTGCCGCTGTATGTGCTGTATGAGATTTCGATTATCGTGGTGCGGGTGAGCGGGAAGAAGGGGTAGGGCAAGACCCTCATCCGCCCTTCGGGCACCTTCTCCCTGGGAGGGAGAAGGGGAAAGGCGTTGCGCCGTCATTGTGAGGAGTCCCGCACCGAGCGGGACGACGTGACAATCTGACAGCGGACAATCTGCCCTGCCTTAACGAGTTACGCTCGCTCGCGCGGGGACAGATTCCTCGTCGGCCCGCAAGGCGGGCCTTCTCGGAATGACACCACAAACCCACCCCAAGACCTGCCGCAACGATTTTTGGGGGAGTTGACAAGGGGGGAAGGGGGAGTTAGATTGGCATGCTACGATTGACCACGCGGGCGTAATTCAGTGGTAGAATGCAAGCTTCCCAAGCTTGACGTCGTGGGTTCGAGTCCCATCGCCCGCTTATTTTATTGCCGGATATAGGACGTGATGAAGATTCTTGATGTGTCGCCGGGGTCGCCGCTGTTTGGCTACGTGCGGCCGGGGTATTCGCTGCTTTCGGTCAACGGCGCCAAGATCGAAGATGTGATCGATTTCCGGTTCCGGATCGCCGACGAACGGGTGAAAATCCTGTTCGCCGATGACGCCGGGCGGGAGCTCGCCTTTCAGTTCGACGACGTGGGGGCCGGGGACTTGGGGCTGACGCTCGATGACCACAAGGTGCGGACCTGCAAGAACGACTGCATTTTCTGCTTTATCCGTCAGCAGCCGCAAGGGATGCGGCGGGCGCTCTATATCAAGGATGAGGATTACCGGCTCTCGTTCACCCACGGTAACTTCGTTACGCTTTCCAATACGACCGACGAGGATATTGCCCGGATTATCGAGCAACGGCTGTCGCCCATCTATATCTCGGTGCACGCGACGGATGACAAGCTGCGCCGGTGCATGCTCAAGAACGAGAAGCTGGCGCCGATTGTCCCTCGATTGAAGCAGTTGGCCAAGGGCGGGATTACGATTCATACGCAGGTGGTGCTTTGTCCCGGCGTGAATGATGGCGCGCAGTTGACGAGGACAATCGACGATTTGTCGGCGCTGTTTCCCTCGGTCGAGACGCTGGCGGTGGTGCCGGTGGGGTTGACGAAATACCGGGATGACCTGCCGAACCTTCGGAATTACAGGCCCGAGGAAGCGGGCGTGATTCTCGACTATATCGAAAAGCGGCAGCGGGAGTTCCTGAGGGAAAAGGGGACGCGGTTTGTCTGGGGGGCGGATGAGTTCTATGTGGAGGCGAAGCGGTCGTTCCCGGCGCGGCATACCTACGAAGAGATGAACCAGTTCGAGAACGGGATCGGGATGGCGCGGGAGTTCATCACGATGTTCAACCGCCGACGGGTCCACCTGAAGGGGATGCGCTCGAAGAAGCGGGTGCTGTTTCTCACGGGGTACTCGGCGTATCCGTTTTTGTCGAATGAAATTCTGCCGCATCTGACCAAGGGGCTGAAGCTGAAGGCAACGTTTCATCCGGTGACCAATCGATTCTGGGGGGAAGCGGTGACGGTGTCCGGGCTCTTGACGGGTCAGGATTTGCTGAGAGAGGCGCGGAAGCGGGTGGAGGAATTCGATACGGTGGTGTTGCCGCCGAACTGCTTGAATGCCGACGATTTGTTTTTGGATAATCTGTCGCTGTCGCAATTCGAAAAAGCGCTGGGGAAACCGGTGCTGGTGGGGCAGTACAATCTGGCCGCCACAGTCAAAGAAGCGTATTCATGAGTCTACCCATAGTCGCGATCGTGGGACGCCCCAACGTGGGGAAGTCCTCGCTGTTCAACCGTTTCCTGCGGAAAAAAGTAGCGGTGGTGGATGCCCAGGCCGGGATCACGCGAGACCGGAACTACTCGGTCTGCGATTGGAACGGCGTGCCGTTCATGATGGTGGACACGGGCGGGATGGTGCCGGGGACCAAGGACCTGATGGAGAAATTGATCCTGGACCAGACCGATTTTGCGATCGCCGAGGCGGATCTGGTGCTGTTGGTGGTGGATGCGCACGTGGGGATCGACCGGTCGGATCAGCAGATCGCCCGGTCGCTGACCAAGGCGGGGAAGAGCTGCCTTCTGGTGGCGAACAAAGTCGACACACAGGATTACGAGGCGGACAGTTATCAGTTCCTGAAGCTCGGGCTGGGGGATCCGTTCATGGTTTCGGCGAGCGAGGGGCGGGGGATCGGCGATCTTATGGATGTGCTGGTGGCGAAACTTCCGGCGCCGGAGGAGAAGTCGGAGGCGGATGAGGGGGTGATTCGGGTGGCGGTGGTGGGGCGGCCGAACGTGGGGAAGTCATCGTTTATCAATAAGCTGCTGGGGCAGGATCGGCTGATCGTGTCGCCGATCGCAGGGACAACGCGGGATGCGGTGGACACGCCGTTCGAGCTGGATGGTCAGCGCTATGTCATGGTGGACACGGCGGGGCTGCGCCGCCGTTACAAAGTAGCGGAGAGCGTGGAGTTCTACACCACGCTGCGGAGTTCGCGGGCGATCGCGGACTGCAACGTGGCGGTGGTGATGGTGGATGCCTCGGCCGGGCTGACGACCCAGGACCAGCGGATTCTGGGGGAAGTGCTGGAGAACCGAAGAGCGGCGCTGGTGGCGGTGAACAAGTGGGACCTGATCGAAAAGGACTCCAAGACGGCGGACAAGTTCACGGTCGAGCTGCAGGATTCACTAGCGCAGCAATCGTACGTGCCGATCATCTACATCTCGGCGACGAGCGGGCAGCGAGTGGCCAAGGTGATGGCGATGGTGAAGCAGGTGCACGAGGAGCAGCTCAAGCGAATCGGCACGGCGGAGCTGAACGATTTTCTGCAACGGGTGGTGGGGCGACGTCGGCCGCCGGCACGCCAGGGGAAATATATCCAGTTCAAGTATCTCACGCAGACGGAAGTGGCGCCGCCGACGTTTCTGTTTTTCACGAACCATCCGAAACTGGTGGACAAGTCCTATCTCCAATACCTGACGAATCAGCTGCGGGAGCAGTTCGGGTTTGTCGGCGTGCCGATTCGCATTCGCCTCCGCAACAAATAGCGGACGATTTCCGGCCTTCCATCATCTCAGCGGTTGAGTAATCGCGCCTCCCGGTCGATACAAGGAGGCATGGCACCGATTAATGTTTTTGAAGCCAAGCTCGAGGAGCTGGAAGGGCGACTGGAGGTCCAGAAGGGGCAGCTCACCGATCTGGCCACGATGGGGGCAGTGATCACGGCTATCCATGAGATCGACAAGGTGTTGTCAGTGGTGATGGACATGGCGATCCGTCTGGTGGACGGCGAAGTGGGGCTGATCATGATGGAGGAGGCCAGGGAGCTGACCACCAAGATCTCGTGGGGGGTGAGCGAGACCTTCGCCCGTTCGCTCAAGCATGGCGAGGAGATGGACCTGCCGAGTTACTGTTTTTCCTCGGGGCAGGCGGTTGTTCAGAACGACATCGGTATTCGAACTGAGGGGATCGCGCTCAATTCGCTGATTGCGCTGCCGATTCGGACGGCGGAGAAGAGCTTCGGCGTCCTGATTATTATCAACAAGGCGGACGGCAGCGGGTACACGACCCGGGACCAGGAAATCCTGGAGATGCTCCTGAATTTCGTGGCAGTGGCGGTGGACAACGCTCTGATGATGAAAGAGACGTTGAAGCGACAGAAGGTCGAGCAGGAGATGCAGTTCGCCCGGCAGGTGCAGGAGACGATTCTCCCTCAGAATCTGGCCTCGATCGCCGGTGTCGAGATCGGCAGTATCTACTGTCCGGCGCGCGAGGTGGGGGGGGATTTCTACGATGTGGCGAAAATCGACGAGAGTTCATTCGTGGTGGTGCTGGGAGATGTCTCCAACAAGGGGGTGCCGGCGGCGCTCGTGATGTCGGCGGCCTCGGGGATTATCCGGTCGCTGTTGGCGACGAATCCGGGGATCGGCATGGCCGCGCTGGCCGGTTCGCTGAACGATCTGTTGGCCAGCAATATCGTCAAGGACCGGGACATGTATGTCACGCTGTTCCTGGCGCGGGTGGACTTGGCGACGAAGACGCTCAGCTACTGCAACGCCGGGCATTTGCCGGGGCTGTTCTATTCGAGATCACGCAATGAGATGGCGAGCCTGGTGGTGGGGGGGCCGATTGTCGGGCAGTTCCCCGGATGCAATTTCGAACAGGGGGAGGTGCCGTTCACGACGGGGGATGGGCTGTTCCTGTTCACGGATGGTCTGACCGAGGCGGCGGACATTTACGGCACGTTGTTCGGTCGGGAACGGGTGGAGGCCGCGTTCAAGGCAGGGGTGGACCTGGCGTCGCAGGAGTTTTGTGCGCGAATGAAGGAGACAATTGATCTGTTTTCCAAAGGGGCGCCGGAAGAAACCCACGACGACTTTACCGTTCTTCAGGTGAGGGCCCTATGAGCAGCGGACGTTTCCAGTTCAGCTATCCATCGGTGGGGGAGTCGGAGGGGAAATTTCTGGATGATTTCGAGGCCGCGCTGAGGCAGGAGTCGGTGGAGGCGGGGTTGTCCCGTCGGCTGTTGCTGGCGGTTTCCGAGGCATTTACGAATGCCCTGGTGCATGGGAACCATCGGGACCCTGGGAAAAGAATTCTCGTGGGTTTGGAGGTAAACGATTCCGAAGTGATTGCCGATATATCTGACGAAGGAACCGGGGGGGTTGGAGCGATTGCGCGGAAAAATCCGCCCGGGCCGCTGGCCGAAGGTGGTCGCGGGGTGGACTTGATCCGGCACTGCGCCAGCGCCGTCTCCTTCACGGAAAGGGTGGGCGGCGGTTTGACGGTGACGATACGCGTTAAACGTGAAGCGAAACGAATAGCTATATAGGTGCAAGCGGAGGACAGAATGGAGATTTCAACCCGACAGCAGGGATCGGTGACGGTCCTGCAGCTAACCGGGCGGCTGGATCTGGCCAGTGGCACAATCCTGAAGGAACAGGTCAAGAAGCTGCTCAGCAAGAACACGACCAGCATCCACCTGAACCTGACCGGGGTGGATTTCATCAACAGTTCCGGTTTGGGCGCGCTCGTGTCGATCATGAAGGAAATACGGATGTTCAAGGGACGGCTGACGTTGTCGAACCTGGCCAATTATGTCCAGGAAATTTTCGACATCACGCAGTTGTCGCACATTTTCGAGATCTTCTCCTCGGAAGAGGAGGCGGTGTCGTCGTATCAGCCGGTCAGCACGTTGTAACCATGGTGACGAATCACCTGGGGGTGGTAACATGATTGATGCAGCCACGCGCATAGTGGAATTGCTGGCCGACTTGCAGCAGCCGGACCCGCGCATCCGTGAGGCGGCCGTCCGGGAACTGGCCACGCATTCGGAAGACGAAGCGCTTGCCGGGCTCGTTCTGTCGCTGGAGGACCAGGACCTGGGGATCCGGGAATTGGCGGCGGACGCTCTGGTGACGGTGAATCGGCCGACGGTTCCGTTGCTTCTGATTCGCTTTCTGGAACACCAGGACATCGGCACCCGAAATCTGGCGTCGGAGATACTGGTCCGGATCGGGTCGGCGGCGGTCATGGCGCTTCTGGAGAATATCACCAGCGACGATCACGACGTGCGCAAGTTCATCGTGGATGTGCTGGGTCTGATCGGCGACGACCAGGCGGTTGAGGCGCTGTGCGATCGGCTGACCGATCCGAACGCAAACGTAGCGGCCTCGGCAGCCGAGGCGCTGGGCGAGATCGGCGACCGTCGGGCAGTCGCTCACTTGCTGAAGGCGTTCGAGGCGCAGGAGGAAATTCGCCTGCCGGTGGTCGAGGCGTTGGGAAAGATCGGCGATCGTTCCATCCTGGGTTCGCTCTACGCCATGTTGCGGACGGATGATCCGGTATTGCAGTTCGCGGTGATCGACTCGATCGGGCAGATCGGCGATGCCTCCGCGGTACCGCACCTGCTGCCGTTTCTGAGCCACGCCGATACTTCGATCGCCGAGACAGCGCTGGGGGCGATCGTTCGCATCAGCGCCAAAGGGGACCATCAATTGTCTTACGACGTTCCGATCGACCGATTCTTGCAGACGATTCTGGCAGCGATTCGGAGCGGCGACCGGGCCCTGACCGATTTCGCCTTGTCCCGGACCGCCTACTGGCACGCGCCGGAGGCGTTGAGCGGGCTGCTCGATGTCGTATCATCGCTCGAGGACGACAAGCAACGTCAGGTGGCCGCCATGCTGGTCGAGATTGGCCAGCCTGCGGTCGCGGCCGTCTTCGGCAAATTGGCCGGTGTCAGTCCGGAGACGAAAGTGCTTCTTCTTGACCTGGTGCGGGATGCGATTGACGACCACACAGCCGATCGGCTGCTGCGATTCGCCGAGGATTCCGATCCCGGAGTGCGGCGCAAGGTAGCGCAGGTGCTGGGGATCCTGGGGTTCCAGGCGGCGGTGCCGGCGCTTCGCCGACTGGCCATGGACGCGAACGGGCACGTCCGGTCGGCGGCCTTCTTCTCGCTGGGTTGGCTGGGCGGAGAATCCGATGTGGACTTCATTTTCTCCGGGCTCGACGATCTGTATCGCGACGTGCGCGAAGCGGCCATGGGGGCGCTGATCGTGATTGGCGGTCCGCGCGTCGTGGCGAAATTCACAGCCGACCTGTACCACGAGAATGCCGAGCGGCAGCGCCTGGCGGTGTCGGCCCTGGGCATGATCGGCGAGGCCGACGTGGTGGAACCGCTGCTGAAGGCAGTGAACCATCCGGAGGCAAGCGTCCGGCAGTCGGCGATCAACTCGCTGACGCGGCTGGGACCGATCTTCGATGTCGAGCCGATTCGCGTGGCCCTGAACGATGAAAACAACAGCGTGCGCAAGGCGGCAATATCGTCGCTGGTGGCGCTCAATGGCCGGGATTCGGTAGCCGATATCAAGTTCCTGCTGGACGACGAGGACGTGTGGGTGCGCTATCACGCCATCAACACGCTGGCCGACTTGCGGGATCCCTCGCTGGCCGAGATCGTGCTGCCGTACCTGAACGATCCGCAGGATATTGTCAAGATCGCCGTCATCAAGGCGCTCGCGCAGATGCGGGCGACGGCGGCGCTTCCGCGCCTGCACGACCTGCGACCGAACGCCAATAAGGATATCGATCTGGCGGTCGGTATGGCGGTCTCCGCTCTGGAAGGGAGCCGGCATGTCTAATCATTCGATCCTCGTGGTCGACGATGAGCTGCTGATCCGGGACCTGTTGTACGACTTCTTTTCCGGCCAGGGCTGGACGATTTCGGTGGCCGAGAACGGGGAAAAGGCGCTCGAAATCCTTCACGACCGTTCGATCGATCTGGTGTTGTCCGACATACGGATGCCGCAGATGGACGGTTTGGCGCTGACCTCGGAGGTGCAGAAGGAGTACCCGGGACTTCCCATCATATTAATGACGGGGTTTCCCTCGGTCGACAGCGCGGTGGCGGCGTTGCGCAGCCGGGTGGTCGACTACATCGTAAAGCCGTTCAACATCAACCAGTTATACAAACTCGCCGAAGCGACCGTCAAGCGACCGTGAGGTCGGGCGGACGAATGCAGTCGGGATAAGGGTAAACAGGATGCAGGGGCAAGCAGACGGCGAACTGGAAATGACGGCCGAGGAATTCACGCTCATTCGTGACTTCATCCACGAACGGAGCGGGATATTCTTCGCCGAGAACAAGATGTACCTGGTCAAGAACCGTCTGTCCAAACGGATGGCGGACCTGCAGATCAGGACCGTTCGGGACTACTTCTATCACGTGAAGTACGATTTGTCCATGAACGAGTTCCATCGTCTCATGGACCTGATCACGACCAACGAAACCAGCTTCTTCCGGAATGAGCCGCAGTTGCAGTGTTTTTCGGATGAAGTGTTGCCGCTGGTGATCAACGAAGTGATGACGCGCAAGGGGACCAAGCCGCTGCGGATCTGGTCGGCCGGGTGTTCCAGCGGCGAGGAACCGTACACGCTGGCGATTCAGATCATGGAGCGGCTGAAGTCGCTGAGCGGCTGGCACGTGGAGATCGTGGCGAACGACATTTCGGAACAGATTCTTCAGCGGGCACGGCTGGGCGAATACTCGGGGATCACACTGCGCGGCGTGCGTCCGGATATCCTGGCCCGCTATTTCACGCGGAACGGCGATTCCTACCGGGTGAATCCCGAAATCAAGTCGCTGGTGAAGTTCAACCACATGAATCTGAACGATCCGCGCAAGCTGGCGATGATCAGCAATACGGACGTGGTATTCTGCCGCAACGTGATGATCTACTTTTCCGATGAAGTCAAGAAGCAGATCGTGCGCGGCTTCTACAACGCGTTGCGTCCGGGAGGGTATCTGTTTATCGGGCATTCCGAGACGCTCCACGGGATTTCGAAGGCGTTCAAGCTGGTGTACTTCAAAAACGCTCTGGTGTACCAGAAGGAGGCGTCGGCCGCCTCGGCATTGGAACCGAGCGTCGAAGCCCGGCCAGCGGTGGCCGAGCGGAAGCCGGTGAC